>Ga0208462_1000022_pt1 | contig 245581 bp, 254 predicted proteins | sample AD_SCU001_MetaG_FD_184452 | JGI IMG/M metagenome (GOLD analysis project Ga0208462, IMG submission 184452) | Active sludge microbial communities of municipal wastewater-treating anaerobic digesters from China - AD_SCU001_MetaG (SPAdes) (version 2) | ecosystem: Engineered > Bioreactor >...
GGCATGATGAATTAAGACATACACGCCGCCGCCAGAACATAGCGCATATACGCTCTTCTCGATCCCCGCCGCTCTGAGGCGATCAATCAGGAATGTCGCTGCCTCCTCCAGCGCCTTCGTGGTGTCGAGATCATCGAAAGCATTGTGGCCTACTGCATCGATATCAACGCCGAGAGAATACGCTCTACATTCTCGAAGGGTTCCGATGGGGTGGACCGGCCTCTTCCGGGCCTCGTCCCATTTCTCGGTGATGCTTTTGACTTCGGGCTCGAAAAGATCCAGGGACCAATAAAGGGTCCTAAATTCCTCCGTCGTCCTATCGTAGTCTTCCGGCCCCCTCAGCCTTACGCCGCCGTTCTCCGCGGTGATGTACCAGCCTTGATCGCCGTTCAAGCACCTCCAGGCCTCGCCGTCCTGACTGCACCGGAGGATAGTCTCCTCTACTTCGGGCCGTTTGTAGTGCTCTGCAGTGAGGTCGGAGGAGGAGGTCATCTCGCAGGCCCTCTGGTGTCACCCACCGATCAGTCGGAATCGGTATGGCCTGGTCGGATCATCGGTGCGAATAATTCCGATTTTTTTGCCGATGTTTGGGCGAAGTTCGGCTTCAAGTTCCAGAGGGAGATATACTCTCACCGGCCCTATATCGGCGAGTAGCCCTCCACCATCGGAGACGAGTTCTCGAAATAAGCCGATTGCCTCCATCCATGGGGATAAGATTTGGTGCGTTTTAGCGGTCATTTCACACTTCGCCCCTCAATTTTTCGCGCTTCTCCATCGCTTCATCAAGTATTGAGCGTGCAGCTTCACAAAGTCCGACCTTCTTCTCTTCGGCGATCTTTTCCAGAAACGCACGCTGCGATGGTGACACTCTGAAGCTCACTGCATCCATTAGCCTCTCGGATCGCTTTCTTTTTACTCTCATAGTAAGAGTCACCTATCTTAAATATATGGAGTCAATTCGATCGCTAAGCTTAAATAGATTATCCCCCACTATAAGAGTTATGCCAAGCGTGAAACGAAATAGACTCTTGAGCGACTTAGAGCGTGAACGGCTAGAGACGAGGAACTCATTAGATCCGCATACCCGCAATACCAACGATGTGCGGGTGAAAAAGAAACTGACTGCCTGGTTGGATAGTCTTGAAGATATATCCCTAATCCTGAAGCACATGCCCTCTGATCAGTGGTGGAACGTCGCCCCGTCGCTAAAAGATGAACATGTGATCGTACTTTTCAAGTTATCAGAGAAACTCATGGATGTCTTGGGATATTATGGAATCGAATGGTCTGAAGACGATCCGAGAGCGTGGGTGGTGACACGGGCCGGTTTTGATGAGCGTGGGTTCCCTATAGCCGCAAAAGATCCAAGACCTGCAACCGCGAGGGACATTAAGCAGAGCTTGATTATGGGAGAGCACGCATTAGCCCTCAGAAAACACCGGACCGGAGATAGAATAATTGCATTCGATAAAGCATCTGGTGAATGGGAAACACTTGAGAAAAAATATTATGCAACTCAGGATTACGATCCCGCCGTGATGATGGGCTACTCAGTGGATCTAAGAGAGAGAGGGATGGAATTTCCCAAGTGGACATCTAAGGATTTAGAGTTATTGGATAAGGTATCAGAAATCCTCCGATCAATCAAAGAGCTACAGTTCGGGAAAGAGGAGACCCCTGCGCCTTCGGCGGAGTGACGCCCTCCATCTCCTCCCCGATTTGACAAAGTGACAAAATTAGACAAAGCCCGATTCTCTATCGCCCCCCATTCGATACATCGATTTCTATTATATCCACCCCATCTCCACCGCCGCCGGAGGGGGTGGAGAGCCCGGACCCTTTCACCTGGTATAGTTCTATGATATTATTAGGAATAGCATGTGAGATATCATAGAACCACTGGGGAGGGGAGGGGGAGAAGATCGCCCCGTCCACCGGGACGGCCTCTCCATCGCCACGCCTGGCGAGGATCACTGGCCCGGTCGATGGCTAAGGACCTCCAGGGCGAGATACCCACAAAACGCACGTAGAGAATTGAATAACGAGGTCGAATAAAAAAAGAGAAATGGGGAAGGGGGAGGATCTACCCCACCACCCCCGCCTTGAATAGCTCCAGGACCCGCGGGAAGTCAGCCAGAGGGAACCACACCGATACCCCGAACCTTGGAACGTCGCCCTGATAAATCCCAGTATGGGACACGTCATATATCCAGTGTCGCCCCTGGTGGTAAGGGTATTCAGGCTCAAAATCAAGCCCTAGATCGCCGTTGATCCTCTTATACATCTCGTCGTCGGGATCAAGTCGGGACATAACGATTTTCATAAACCGCTCTGCATCCTCACTACTTCGAAATGCTATCCAAGTTCGGGGAATACATTCAAATCGGAACCCCGGACGCTTCCTGAAATGACTGTGACGAATACAGCTATCCGTCGTCTCAATTCCCGCCTTCCATATCAGATCGATCAAAGGGGCAATCGACTTATCAACCCCGACTTTATCACCCGTAAAGGGGCAATCCAGATACACGAAAGGCCTATGAATCGCCTTCATTTCATAACCGCCCCGCCCTCGGCTCGCCCACCAGGATCGCCCTCGCCTCTTTCCCGGTCAACGTTCTCCTCGATAACAAGGCCTCCGCCAGAAGCGCCACTAGATGCCAATTACTCGATAATAAAGTCCCAACCTCTCGTCTAGCTTCATCCCATCCATTATCAGGGTCCCAACTAACAAGAATGTCTATAATGAGTTCTCGATCACTATCCCATTGCTCAGATGTGACGCTCCCAGGGACCCCTATCTCTTGAGCCATGTAGCCAGCCATTGCGGAACTGATGGAACGATTTACGATCCTGGTCTCCTCGTCTGGATGCTCTATCAACCAGGGAACCACACACGCACCCGCCAAGATCTTCCTGATGATCCGGTCATCGTAGTATTCGACATACCCGGCCGCGTCGTCCATCGGCTCGATGCTAACCCGCTTGAACCTCCGCCCTAAAACGAAAGATACGACAGCATGGCCCGCCTCATGGTAGGCAGTCGCTTTTAATGAGACATCCGTCATATCATCACCGCCCCGCCCGGATCTTCTCCAACGCTTCCGTCGCCGCCGTCTCTTATTTCATGACCTTTTACTTTCCACTTTTGATACCGCGTCCCCGATGATTCCTCGAACATCAGCCGGATCTCGGGAAACGGCCCATTGCCAATAGCCAAACCCACCATCTTCATTGACCGCCCTCACCCACTCGTCCAAGAAGTCCCGCTTGATCTTGTCCTTTTGGGTGTCTCGTCCCTTCGTTTCAAGGACAAGATAATACCCTGAAGGGGCCGACTCCTGATCCTCGTTCTGGCCCTCCGGATCTGCGTCGAGCTTTATGATGAAATCAGGCAAATACCGATGGGTCTTACCCTCGAAGATGTAGTAGATGTCGAACCCCAAATGGTCGTTTTTTGCCCAGGCTTTCACGTGGGGGTTGTGGTCAAGCTCGAAGGCTTCGCACGCCTCCCAAGTGCTGTCCAGGACGCAGAAGTTAATATGCGATTTTGCGGCCCGTTCACAAGGTTTGCCGGTATACCAGGTCCCCATATCCCCAGTCGATCTGATGGGTTTCTCTTTATCAGTGACTAGCGCCATAGATTCGGTATTCTGAAAATAGATGGATTGCCAGATGTGCTGGACCACCCTCCCCATGTTGGAGGTTAATAGGATGCGCCGTTGAAGATCATCGCACCAGTTTGGCGGGTTTATCCTGATCTTGTCCGAAGCCAAAAATTCCTCTACTAGGTGGACCACCTGAGCCAGAAGCTCGAACTTGTCTCCTTTCCAGTCGTCGGGCTTCATCTGGTCGTAAACGTCTCTTGCGGTCTCGAATACGATCCTCTGCATCCTGAACTTCTCAGCTAAAGCCCTCAAATCGATCTCAGAGATGTTGGTGAGGTCTGCATTGCCCCCGATGATTCTCGCCAGCTCGGCTTTGGTGATGGTGTCGCTAATGTCCAAGGTGAGAGGAGAAATCTCGTCCCATTTCAGCGTGAGATGCGGTTTGTATTGGTGCTCGATCCTTATCAAGTTAGGCCACTTGATCTCAAATTCCACCTTCTCCGGATCTGGCTCAATTTGGGTCTTGGGCTTCGGCTGGGGACCAGGGATACCTTCCTTCGACTCATGAGGCAGGAAAGCAAAGGGAACTCCGAATATGTTGACGTACTCAGGATCGAACTTCCCATCCTCGTTTATCTCATAGGAGATTCGTCTCAGGCCTCGACCTACCACCTGCTCACAAAGGAGCTGGCTGGAGAAGGCTCTAAGTCCCATAATATGAGTTACCGTCTTGGTATCCCAACCTTCCGAGAGCATCCCCACCGAGATGACGTTTTGAATCTTCTCGCCTGGTTTTCCCTTTTTACCAACGGTATCTACCAGGATGCGGAGCAGTTGAGCTTGATCCTTCTTGGAGAGGTTCCGGTCGGTGTCTTCGTCGTCGAAGAGGTCGAGGACATTTCCCGAAAGATCTTCCTGAGACTCGGCCTCCTTCATAACCTTGGAATCGATGTGAAGGGTTTTGGCCGGATCACATAGCTCTTCGATCAGGAACTTGTTATGGTCGAAGGCGTATTTGATGCGTGCCGCGGTCTCAGTCTTATTGGTGACGGTTATCATCACCGGCGGAACGTCCGAGCCCTCCTCTTCCCACCTTTTTGCCCAGGCGAGCCAGTCGGTGCCCAGCAGATAGTAAGCGTTCGTCACCAGCTTTGGGAGGGGGTCGTGCTCCTCTGCCCTCCTGCTGAGGTCCTCTCTAACGTCGGGATCGTTGTAGATATGATAGAGCTTAGATTTGTACGTCTTGGAGTCTGGTAGGGCATCATCCCTTATCACCATCCTGGGGGTCTTGACGAGACCCGATTCGATGGCGTCGTTGAGCCCGAAGTCGCTGATTATCCAGGGGAATAGAGCTGCCTCGGAGCTGGTCTTTCCCGTGGGGGCGAAAGGTGTAGCCGAAAAGTCGTAACATGCCTGGATGTTTCGGGTTCGGTGAATTCTGTCCAGTCCCCCCACCCACTTGGTCGCCTCCTCGATCTCCTCCTTCGTGAACCCCTTTATTTTGGACTCGGCGGGAACTCTCCAGGCGTGATGAGCCTCATCGTTTATCACCACCAGGTTCCTGATTTGAGCCATATCGCCCAGAACCTCCCGGACATAGGCCTCATCGCTTTTGGCCCCCCGCTTATCTACGCCCTTCTTCTTGGCGATCTGCTCAGGGGTCTCCCAGTTGAGGGCGTGCCAGTTGACAACTTTGACTTTGCCCTGATTGAGCTTCTCTCGCAAGCCTGTGGGAACCACTCCGAAGACGTCGTAGTAATTGCCTGGTGCTGATGGGATCAGGACTTGGAGCCTGCTCCTTACGGTCAAGCCAGGCGCCACCACCAGGAAGTATTTAGAGAAACGGGCATCCTGGGGGTAGGCGGTCTTGTTTAAAGCTTGCCAGGCTATGAGCATCGCCATAACGATGGTCTTTCCCGATCCCGTCGCCATCTTGGAGCATAGCCGCCTCCAAGAGCCGCCATCTGAGGGGATCTCGATACCGACCTTCTCGGCATCAGGGGCCTCGGTGAGCCATATCAGGGTCTCGATCGCCTCCAGTTGACAGAAGAAGAATCGAAGGTTTCTCTGCTGAGGGTCGTTCCAGTGCTCCAGGAGGCGCCGAGTGATCCCCGTAACGCCCGGATAGCCTTTCTCCCTCCAGGAGTCCACCCGCTCCCTGATCTTGTTGACGAGGGGGATCTCTACGATCAAGCCCGAGTCGTCATAAGATCCGGACCGGCCGGAGGCGATGACGTAACCCGCGGGCCTTCTCCCAGCCACTCTCTCGAAGAGCCTGGTCTTGGGGTCGTACTTCCAAAACTCTGAAGGCTTTTCGTAGGGAGAGTTGATTATCAGGGTGTCTATTTGGGTTCGTTTCACTGATCTGCCTCCAGGATCTTCAGGCTCTCTATCCCCCGGTCGTCCACGATCTTAACGGCTGCCCTCTTGTTATCGCCAAGTTTGAAGGGGAGAGAACGGGTCCCTCGATAAGCTTCGATCTTTTCTTCGTCGATCTCGGCTTTGAGGTTCCTGGCGAGCTTTGCCCATCCGTCCTTGGAGCCGGCCATGGGGAAGAATACCTGCCTGGGATAGAGGCTCCTCCCATCATAGTCCGGGTCCAGCATCCAGAGGGCGATGTTTCCGACGCCCCCCGACTCCACGTTTCCGGTCCTGGTGTTGTAGTAGTCGAACCCCAGAACCTCGACGTAGTACTTGCCGAGGTCGTCGCCTTCCTCGATCCTCTCCAGCTTGACGTCGGGCTGGCCGATGAGCCAGAAGCTCTCGTTGCTGGCCCGTTTCTTCTTCAGGTCCTCGGTGAGAAGGTCGCCGTTCATCTGGGCTTTGAGGAGAGTCACCCCCGGCCAGTTCATCTCGTCGATATCCTTGGAGGCCTCGGGATCGAACTGGAAGGCGGCAAAGACGACGATCTTGGGTTTAGGGACGAGCTTCTGAGCATCCTCTACGGCTCGGGCCACCTGAGTCTGGTCCAAGGGGGCGTGCTCCGGCCCGAAGGATATGACCGCCCTCTGGGGACCGTCGCCGTTCTTCGTCTCGGCATCCGCATGGAGCCAGCGAGCCCCCAGGAGAGGCTCCACCCTGGAGAACTGGAACTTCTGGCCTCCTTTGCCCCTTATGCCGGTCTTGAGAAGCTCTTCCCTCCATTCTGACTGGCGGAGGGTCTCGCCAGAGCGGGCTATCGACTCGTCTGCCTCTCCTTTCGGGGCCTCGATCTCGGCGAGGGGCTTGACCACCGGGGCGGGGACGGCCTCAACTGTGAAGGGACCAGTGACCCGAACCTTTGATGAGTCCACAAAGGGCTGGTCGTAGAGGGTCTCCTGGGGGGCGTTCTTCTGGATCGATGCGTCCATCGCCTCCTGCATCTCTCTCTTCAGCCGCCAGAACTGGTCGAAATGATATTTGGCATCTTGCAACCAGGACTTATCCCAGTCTCTCGGGACCTCCCACTCCTCCATCGACAAGCCTGTGATTCGGTTCAATTCTGCGAGAGACTCCTCGATCTTGGGGTGGACCCTTTCGTAGATGGCGTCGATCTCCTGGTTATGGGCGATCGACTTTAGGGTGATGTGGGGGACGGTCTTGTAATTGAAGCCAGAGCTTACGCCCTGATCGGGGTAAGCCAGCTCGTAATAATCGAAGAGTGCAGTCATTAGACGTTGCTTAGCCAGGGCTATAGCCACGCGAGAGGTGTCACATGTAATCCAACGACGACCCCATTCTTCCCCCACATAGGCTATTGTCCCTGAGCCACAAGTGGGATCTAGGACTATATCACCAGGATCGGTGGTCATGAGGAGGCAACGGGCTACTATAGGTGTGCCGGTTTGAACAGCATATACTTTAGGATCAGACCGACTCTGCACGCTTCCAGCAATATCCAGCCAGATATTGTGAATAGGCTGAAATGGAAAATCAGAAAAATACCTGACGTACCTTAATCTTTTGCCCATTACAGCTAGCCTTTTTGCCACTTTTAGCCGTTCCATTCCTTCGGGATAATTGGCGGTCCAGTGACGGCCTGTGGGGGGTTCAAAGACTACACCTTCGTACTCAAAAGGTGTGACGATACCAGCACTTCCTTGACTATCAATTCCACTGAGTGAAAACACTCTTGCACCTGAAGGAAGATGAAGTCGCGTGGCTTTTTCCTTTAAAGTTAGTGCGTGGCGGCTTCCGTCAGTCATTTCTAATTGATCGTATCTTGATTTAGGGTCTTCAAGTGGGTCAAGTTTTTCATTGAAAAGTTGTCGGTATTTAATCTTTATTTTATCCTTGCAATACCAGAGCAAATAATCTCCTGCACGGCTGAGTGTGTTCGAAGTTAGTCCGCTCGTTGTTGAGTAAGCAATCAAACTTACAAAATTTATTACTCCAAATACCTCATCCATCAGCTCCCGAACGTGATGCAAGTTTTCATCCGAAATCTGCACGAAAATGCTTCCGCTGTCGCTCAACAGCTCCCGCGCCAAAAGGAGCCGGTCCCGAAGATAGGTAAGATAGGAATGAATCCCCAGCTCCCAGGTGTCCCGGAAGGCCTTGATCATCTCGGGCTCCTGGGTGAGGTCCTCGTCTTTGCCGTCCTTCACGTCCCTCTTGTTGACGAAGGGTTGAAAATTCGAACCGTACCTGATGCCGTAAGGTGGATCGATGTAGATCATCTGGACCTGGCCGGCCATCCCCTCCTTCTCGATGAGGGAGTTCATCACCAAGAGGGAGTCGCCAGCGATGAGGCGGTTGGACCAGTTATGCTTATGCTTATAGAATTCGATCGCCTCTCGAAGGGGCGGATTCTCCCCCGAGAAGTCGAAGAGGGACTTTTGCCCCTCCTCCCCGTTCCCCTTCCGGACGGCTCGGATTATAGTCTTAGGATCGATCCTTTCGTGGACGTGGAGGGAGACGGTGGGGACTTCGAAGGTGGTATGCTCTGCCTTTCCGGCCCAATTGAGATAGGGAGTCTGGAGCTTCTCCAGCTTTGCCAGAGAGGCCTTTGCTCCCTCCAGGCTTTCGGCGCCAAGGCCATCTTCGATGATCTTCTCTATCTGGGAGCGGCGGGGATCAAACTGGAGGGATGGATCGATATGAGGGTCGTAGTTATAGGTCTTCGTCTCTTCTTGGATATCGGTCTCTGGAGTAACAAGGCCGACTGGCGGGTTGTTGAGCCGGGTCTTGTCCTTATGATCGTACTGATCAACGGTTTTTTTTGAGCCTTTTTCTGCACGTGCCATCTCGAACGTCTCCCTACGACTGAATAGCACGTACCATTATGTGAAAAACGTTTTGGTGTTATCTTCCCAGGATGAATCCCACCGCCCCCTGCGATACCCCTGCTTCCCTCGCCACGATCTCTCAAGACTCAATCGGCCAAATAGAATAAAGTTATGAATTACACCTATAAGCTCGCTATATGTGGTCGAATTGCTTTTTCGAGGCGTATCATTGCATCTATCATCGCATCATGCACTTCTGGCCACTTATCTTCATCACGATAGCCTCCAAGATCTATCGTTTTCATAATTCGACATGACTTTCTGTCATCAAGCCGTTCCCACTCCAGGGTGCCCCCAAAATCAGCTTCTATGGCATCCTTAGACGCATAGAATGTATCGAATACCTCTTTATTCTGGTCGTATGAATCCTTACCTTGATCGATATAAAGCAACACCATCGTATCGTGCTGTCGAATATTATATTGGTAAGTAAGGCCAGCTTTGCCTGCTCCTGTTCCCATCCAATTGGACGGTCCTGGGGTTAGATTTGTGTGAAGTTTTGTCCTATCCTTTGCTCTTTCGAGTAAAGCTTCCCAGAAACGACGACGGAGCACTTCCCTTTCTGCCAATTTCTCTTTGATCTCGCCTACTTCACGACCCACCTTGCTTGGGCCGACGATTAAAGTCAATAGAGGCGCTGGAAGAGATTCGCCTATTTTGACGGCTTCAACCTTTAGCAGGTAAAAAGACGCTGCTGAAGATTCATTAAGCCAGGATATAGCAGCTACGTGTTCAGGGCGAGGATAAGCTACTATCCAGATTGCTTGTTTTGCATTTATTGCGGTTAAGTAGGTGATGAGTTTCCCCAAATGATCGTGATCGCTCTTCTCAAGCTGGTTCTCGATTATGACCGGATTTCCCGCTTCATCTTCTGCAACTAGGTCAACATTGAAATCGCCAGCCGATTGCTCACTTTCTGCATTAGATAAGAAGAGATCAAGCACATCATTAAGTACATCGATATTATCTCGAAGCCAAGGCGTGAACTCTAAAGCTTCATATTTCCATACTTCGCGAAGCGGAACCCTCTGTAATTTGCCTATCATCACCAAACACCTCCCCGCATGAACGTGCTCTCCGTCCCGATCGCCACCTCTTGACTTTATGCTTCTTCTTCTTCTTCGGGCTCGGGCCTCGTCCTTGTAGTCGATCGATGCTATACGCCTCAATGCCACGCTTCATTATACGAAAAAGGTTTTGGTGTCACATCCCTAAGATGAACCCCACCAGCCCCGGTGAGACCCCCGCCTCCTCCGCCACCTTCGCGACGATCTCCTCGGAGTCCAGCCCCTCGGCCCGGAGCTCCCCCGCCCTCTGGAGGATCGCCCCCTCATCAACGGTGTAATATTCGTCTATGTCGGTCCTATGGCCCCATACCAGCCCCGGAAAGACCTTCACCCCCTGGACCTCCAGGAGGCACATAGTAGGCTTAGAAAGCATTGTGAACCGCGATGGAGGGACCTCGATAGCCTTCAGTCGGGGGCATCTTTTCATCAGCTCGAAGAGGACGACGGCGGGGAGGGGGAAGGCCAGATGGACGACCCTCTCCCTTGGATCAAGTTTCGCTATCTGGTCCCTAGAGTTGACGACTCTTATCTTCATGGCGGCTTGCACACCCCACAAGGTACGTATCCCGCCGCCCTCGCATCCTGAGAACTTGAGAACCAGATCTCATTTTGAGGCAGAATCTTTTTCGCCCACCTGCAGGAGGGATAATGGTACTTATCCGACTCCAGAGACCCCACAAATTTCCCTGATGACGTTGAGGTGGGTGCTGAAGGAGTTAGAATGAGCTTTTCGACATTTTTGTATCCAACGCCCTTAACGGTCGCCGCCTCAAACATGTAGTTAGAGGTCTCATTTTCCCACCACGTCGACGGTTCAAACTCGTTGTTGGTGAAGTCCTCGACCTCCGCGTGGCCGGCATCTACCAGCATCCGGTTGAAGGTCGTGGCGTTGATGGTCCCGTTGGGATCCTCGAGATAGACCACGCAGATAATACGATCGTAAGGGCCGCGCCCGTCCTCTGACTTATCATCGATATCTAGCCAGACCTTTTTCCCCAACAGGGCCTCGGTGGTGTAGGCCTTCGCCAGAGGGCCGTCTGGCGTGCTCATCTCTGGAGAGTCCACATCCGCCAGCCTCACCCGCTCGATCTCGTAGATAATCCGGGGGTCGGTCTTCTCGATTCGAAGGTCGAAGGTGTCGCCATCGACCACGTTAGTAACTATGCCGCTCGCCTCGTCCGGTGCTGCTAACGCCAGGATAGGCAGAAGAGAAGCCAACACCATCAGGGTAAAAATTGGTTTCAATTTCGTCTTAATCTCCTCCCTCGGTGAGGGAGAGTATCGTAATAGGCAAAAAATGTGTCTATAATGCCAGATTTTCTTATGTAACCCAGCCTCCCCCATCAAGCCCCATTTGGTTACATAAGAAAAGTTGAGGGCGGAATTTCCCGTCGAGATGACCACCACCACCGCCAGAACGGCCCCCCCGCCACAGCCCCGCCGCCGGAGGAACGAAGAGGAGGAGATAATCCAAGACCTCCGGGGAGAAATACACCAGAATTCACAGAGAGCTTAAAATATCGAGGTTAAATAAAAATAGAGGGGGAGATTCCTCCTAAGATTGAGGAATATCTCCAATTTCTAATGTCTGGAAAAGTTTCTCCGTGCTTGAACTGCTTAATGAGGCTACAACAAGGACAAGCGTAGAGTCGTCAGGCATAAAGCAAGCAATATTCGCTTGGTCTTTGTACATCTCTGCCGGGGCCTTCCAGGTTTGAACATCTACGGTTTCACCACTTGAAAGGGTTGCCTCATAGGTTTCGCCCCTGCTGATTCTATTGGGGTATGTTGGTATGTATTTTTCAGCACCATTGATCGCGTCCTCAATAGCCTTGGTTTCGTCAGCAGGACGTGCCCCCTCCGTTAGGTAGGTTGTAACGTCTATCACCACAAACTGTTCCTCTCCTCTTTTGACCCTAGTAACCTGATTTACTTCTGTACCGGATGCTAATCTCTCCACAGTTGTCCTGAAGGAATTGTATTCAACGTCCCCCAAAAGATTATCCTTGGAGATTGTGAGAAAGTCATTCCCTATATAGAACGATACATCTCTAACAACCGGTTCTGGTTCTGATGCTTTTTGTGTTTCGGTCTGTAAGGAACCATACTCGAAATTATAACGCCCGGGACCGCCATATTCAATAACATACTGTGTTTTTCCTGTTGGTATCTGGTAGACCAAGCATCCCGAAGTTTTACCGCCGTCTCGTAGTTTTACAGAATCTAGCGGAGCTAGACCACGTTCATCGAGAGAGTAGGTCGCCGAGTCATAGGAGTATTCGACGCCATCTATGATAATGTTGAAATATAGAGGACTTACACTGAATTCGGTGTATCCGTGATTCTCAATTTCCATTTTGAGAAGTAAAAACACTTTTCCAGGCGCTGGTTCGGTGTATCTACCTATAGAACTATATAGTCCAGCACTGCGATTTATCAGAATATACTTTGAAGGCAGTTCGTTTACTTTCGTACTCGTAGCGGTCTTAGTACCTACGCCCTCGGGGCCGCCAGCAGTTTTAGTGCTGATATCCTCGGTGGATTTATCCGTACATCCGGAAAACGCGACCATCATGATTACAAATGCTATACAAAAATACGGGACAATTTTACCGATATAAATTCCTCCTTTACGCTTATCGACGTCACTATCTATAAAAAATGTTTCGGCATTATCGTCCCACGATTGCCTATATCCCCAACTGCGGTATGTGGGCGAGGTAGCTTTCGCGAAGCTCTTTCCGGTCTATGTGGTCGTAGATGTCGATGGCTTCTTTCCGGGCATCGCCCCTCAGTTCCTGGATGAACTCGCGGGGCATACCGGCCCGTCGGAGGTGGGTGGTGAACCAGTGGCGACAACAGTGAGGCGAGAAATGATCCTCCATCCGGTCCGAGTTGGGATCATGCAGACCTACTTGTAAGGCCACCTTCTCGACCATCCGGCTTACTCCGCTACGTTGAATCCTCTCGCCACGGTTGTTTATGAAGAGGGCCTTTACCCCATCCTTATTTCGCGAATCTCTAACTCTCAGCCACCGCCTCAATATGAATGAGGTCTCATCGTCGAAAAATACCGTCCTGTTAGTCCTTTTCGCCGTCGGCTTGAGCCTGATGCTCTGCTCCACCCAGTCGATGTCGTCGACGTCCAAGGCGATGAGTTCCTTCCGCCTTATGCCGGTCTTTGCGAAGAGGGTGATGATCGCCTTGTCTCTTGCATCGAGGGTTGAATTGATGAGACAGGTCATCTCCTCCACAGAGATGAGCTGGCGGGTCTGGCCGTCGTCGTTGTCCTTGTAGCGCCGAAGGTATCGTTTCCGCACCTGCAGGACGGGGTTCATTTCCAGATGTCCTTCATAGGCGAGATACTCATAAAAGCTTGAGAGGGTGGTGAAGTTGTTCTCGATCGTCTTCTGATGCAGGCCCCGCTCATATCTCATGTATTCCAGGTAGTCTCTTAGTATGTCCTTATCCACATCCAGAAGATGGACACCATGCTGATCGAGATATGCGTGGAACTTTTGGACGTTGTAGACGTAGCTCTTGACCGAAAGAGGCGACATACCTCGAATTGAGCAGTCTCTTTCGAACCTGTCAATAATCTTGTCTTCAGACGGCTCTTTCCTCACATCAGAACCTATCCGAGACGACTTATCAGTGGAGCTGATCATCCTTTCCACCTCCAGCCCCGTGGGGTGGACTCTACCAGCCCGTAGGCCTCCAGGTTGTCAAGCTGAGAAGATACTGCCTTCACAAGATCGGCTTCACGGGGATCGATCCCGAGCTCTTCGAGTACCTTGTAGTTATCGATAACGGTTTTCCGCTTCAGTAACTCTATGAGTTCTTGGCCGTACTCACGTGTTCCCTCAAAACCGCCCTCAATAAAGGTAGCACTTCGATACCTCTTGAGCTCGCTCTCATACTTGTCTAGGACTATGTTCTTGAGCTTAAGGTCGTCCCGAAGCTTTCTTACTTCGTCTCTGAGACTCCCCAGCTCCTTTATCATCTCGGCCCGAGGCTTGAACTCCGACTCCTCCATAAGGGCGTTCTCCACGATTTCGATGACGAATTTCGTGAGAGGGACTCCGGCCTCGGTGGCCAATTTCCCCCAACGCTCCTTATCCTCAGCGGAAGGTAAGTAGAGATATACATAACGAGACTTGTCAGGCGTAACCACATTGCCCACCAAGAAATAAAACAGGCTTCAAGCTATTTAAACATTACTAGTAAATTAGCGCCGAGGGAGGGATTCGAACCCTCGAGTCCCGAAGGGACACAGGTTTAGCAAACCTGCGCCATACCAGGCTTGGCTACCTCGACCTGGCCCCATCTTGATCCTCTCGATATTTAAATTCTGCGTCGGGAGCCCTTCCGAAGCCGGGACGGCCCCGATCCGGGCCCTGCCGATTACGGGGCACTCCTATCCCCAACGGAGAGGCGGACCCTCATCCCTCCCTCCGATGATCGGAGGGAGGGGTGGGCTTCTCCCCCTCCTCCCCGCCCCCGACGCACCGGAGGAGGTCTTTGCTTGTGATTATCCCCACGAGAGCTCCGCATTCAACCACCGGCAACCTCCTTATTTTGTGCTCCAGCATCATCTCCGCCGCCCTTCTGGTCGTTTCGTTGGGGCCGATGGTCACCAGCGGAGCCGGGGTCATCACCTCCCAGATCACGACATTTCTGGGATCGATCCCCTTGGCGAAGACCTGCCTGAACAAGCCGGAGGTGGTGACTATCCCCACCACCTCCTTGAGGAGACCTCCCTCGACAACCAGGACGCTCCCCTTACTCTCGCGGACCATCATCTGGATCGCCTCAAAGACGGTGGTCTCCACCCCCACCGCGAGGATGGGGTAAGTCATCAGATCTCGGACCTTCATGAGGGCTCCCAACCTGCCATTAAAGCTAAAGTTGTTTTGGGGTTTATATTAAACTTATCAAGGGAAGGGGATCGGATCAGAGGGGGCCTGAGGCCGCAAGGCCGATTTTGCGGGACCGGCGCGGCCGAGGCGGCGCCGCCATCCCCTACGGCGACTCTCCCCGGCAGGGCAAACCAACCGGATCTGGGCGGGAGGGTGGCCCCGCCCCTGACCCGAGCTGCCCTCTACAAACGACCGGCAGGCCAGAGCCGATCCCACCGGACCTCCAGCCCCACGGCTGGCTGGTCGAGGCCAAAGCTCTGCAAGACCTGGGGGTTGAAGATGCCGAAGGACCCGACTCTGGACCCCTCGACCAGGAGGTCGGCCCTCCTGCCCTCCAGGAACGCCCCGTCCCCGGAGGGGACGATCTCGGGGTTCAGGTCAAGCTCCCGGAAGAGGGCGTCGACGACCGACCTCACCTCTGCGAAGTCGGCGCCGCTGTGGATGGAGGCCGCCGCCAGGTCCTGCCTCGTCTTCCCACCATCCAGGACGTCCCCCAGGGCGAAGATCCTCTGGGGGAGGGGATGGTGCTGGTTTATCGCGAAGATCTCGAGGAGGCTCGGCAGGATCGAGGTCCTGACCATGGTGTGAAGCTCGCTTATGGGATGGAGGACTCGGGTGACCGTCCCGTCGTCCTGGAGGCGCCTCATCTTCTCGAAGTTCACCTTCTCGGAGGTCAGGGTGAAAGGCATCGTCTCCAGGTAGCCGAAGCCGACCATGATCTCCCGGAGGTCGGACTTTTGGACCTCCAGAGGGTGGGGCTCGCCGACGGTGACGGTCTTGGGAAGAACCGGCACCAGCCTGTCGTAGCCGTATCCCTTGGCGGCGTCCTCGAAGATGTCCCAGGAGTGCATTATGTCCGCCCTGTAGGGCGGGACGAGGACCTTCAGCTCCCGGCCGAGGGCCCGGGCACCAAACCTCATCCTCTCGAGGGAGGACGCCAGCTCCTCCGCCGAGAGGTCGAAGCCGATGAGGGATCGGGCCTCCTCGACGTCGACCTTCCACCTGGCGGGAGAGAGGTCCGGCAGGACGAGAGACCCCTCGGGCCTCTCCACCCGGACCGCCTCGATCCGACCGCCCCTCTCCGCCAGGGCGCAGACGACGATGTTGAGGGCCTTGTAGACGACGGGATCGGTCCCCGTAACGTCGATGAAGAGGTCCCTGGTGTCGTCTCGGACTCGAGTCAGCTCCCCGTTGATGATCGGCGGGAAGGAGAGCACATTGCCGTTGGCGTCGGTGATGAGGGGGTAGCGGTCGAAACCCTCCAGGATGGAGGCGTAGCTCACCCCCTTGGGGTGGCGCTTTAGGATCTCCTCCATCGAGAGGCTCTCCTCGAAGTCGAGGGGGACGAACTCGAAGGAGGGGTCGGCGGCGAAGTAGGTGAAGGGGGGGACGACCCTAGAGATGTCGTGGACCCCTATCGCCACCTTCCTCCGGTTCCTCCCGAGGCCCCAGTGGAGGTCCTCCTGGAGGTCCATCAGGGACTCTATGGCGGGGTCGCTGAACTCGAGGTCCCTCACCACGGCGCAGCCTATGATGGGCCTCACCTTCTCGACGGAGGGATCGACCCTCAGGGCTATCTCGCCGGGGCAGACCTGATACTCCGGAAGGCCGCTCTTGAGGTCCAAGAAGCCCTGGAGGGCCCTTGCGACCCCCTCGGAGCTGTAGAGGTCGGGCCTGTCGGGGAAGAACTCGACGTCGACGTAATCCTCCGCGTTGCTCTTTCCTATGTCTGCGCCCATCATGGCCATCCGGGCCACGATCTCATCCCTCCTGGCGCCTACCATCTCCTCCAGATCCTCATAGTACAGTCTAACTACCGGCACGATCGATCACATCCTCGCGGAAACGGGAGCGTCCCTCAGCCATCCCACATCCGACTGGTAGAGGAGCCGGAGGTCCTTCAGCCCCAGCCTCAGCATGGCGAGCCTGCCGACGCCGAGCCCCCAGGCGAGGACGGGGTGGTCTATCCCGAAGGGGGCGGTCACCTCCCTCCGAAAGACCCCGGCCCCGCCGAGCTCCACCCAGCCGAGCCCCTCGATGTAGACCTCCGGCTCGACGGAGGGCTCGGTGTAGGGGAAGTAGCCGGGCCGGAACCGGACCTCCTCAAAGCCCATCTTGGCGTAGAACTCCTGGAGGACCCCCAGGAGGTTTGCGAAGGAGAGCCCCTCATCCATGATCACCCCCTCCAGCTGCTCGAACTCCGGGGTGTGGGTCGGGTCTATCGCCTCCCGCCGGTAGACCCGGTCTATCGAGAAGGCCTTCACCGGCGGGTTCGGGTGGTCTGCCAGGTACTTTATGGTCACCGATGTGGTGTGGGTCCGGAGGACCTCCCGGCGGGCGACCTCCGGGTCCCAGCTCCCGCCCCAGCCGGTGGAGCCGACGTCGCCGCCGTGCTCGTGCATCTCCTTGACGCTGGCGTAATCGGGGATCTCGGCCCTGGATTCGAGGTAGAAGGTGTCCTGCATCTCCCGGGCCGGATGGTCCTGGGGCTGGAAGAGGGCGTCGAAGTTCCAGAAGCTCGGCTGGACGATCTCGCCCTTGATCTCGGTGAAGCCCATCTCCAGCATGATCTCCCTCATCCTCGATAGGAGCCGCTGGTAGGGGTGGACCTTGCCGGGGTAGATCCGCTCTGCGGGGAGGGCGACGTCGTAGGGGCGGACCTCGTATCTAGCCCCCTTATAATCGAGATATCTTCCTTCCCAGACTCCGTTCTTTATCATGTCCGGGGTTATCTGAGCGATATAATCCAAGACGCCAGAGGAGGATCTGGAGCTCTCTTCAGCCATCCTGAGGGAGAACCTTCCCTCCTCGGTGATCTCGAAGGACCATGACTTCTGGGCCCTCGACTCCACGAGCCCTCTGCTCTTGAGGAGCTTCAGAGCCTCCTGGTCCAAGGCGGAGCCGCTCGTCTCCCCCTGGAACAAAAGTGCCGCCAGGATCTCCTCGTCCTTTCCAGGGGGGGCATCCCCTACGGGCTTGATCTTGCCAGCCTCGACGGTGGCCCAGCCCTTCTTCTTGAGCCAGCCGATGCCGACCTTGAGGGAAGGGTCTTCGATCTCCGATATGGGGACCCCCTCAGACCCGGCGATCTCGAGGATCCTCCTCTCGGGAAGGCCGATCTCGGCGTACCGAGCCCCCTCCTCGGTGAGGGAGTAGACCTCCTCCACCTTTTTATCGAGGCTGACGAGGCCCCGTTCGGCGAGCCCCTCCGCCGAGGAGATGACCGAGACCTCCTTGACGCCGAGCCTTTCGGCTATTTTATTGGGGTCGGACTCCCCCTCCAATATCTCTTTCAGCACCTGCCTGTCCCTGGGAGACAGGGCGGACAGCTTATCCTCTTCCTTTGGCATGATGATCAACCTTGTGAAATCGTGATCTTCAAGGGTAGGCAGATGCGAGAACCATATATTAAACCTGCCCGCCTCGAACGACGCAGAGGTGAAGATCGGCCGGAAGAGAAGAAATAGTCGTGAATCCATTTCGGGTTAGAATTTGGGTCCGTCTGAGAATGCGGCATTTATCGTATCGAATACTGATTTTACCGGAGAACCCCTCGCGGCGATGTTTCATAATATCAGATGCTGTGAGGTGTTCGAGATGCTCCAACCAGTATCAATATTACGGCCCAAATAGATTTGTTTGCATAATTATTTTATTTATTATCTACCACATGGACTGAGATACTCTCATAGGATGTATTGCACTTGCACCGCTCCGTCGCGCCATTTCTTGTCGCCGTCCATCTCAGCAGCGGCAATATCGCATCTCTTAGATCTATTCCGTCTTGTGTCAGCGAATATTCAACACGCGGTGGTATTTCAGCAAACGATTCCCTTTTGATCAAGCCTTCAGCTTCGAGCTCCTTGAGAGTGTCGGAGAGAGTCTTCGGACTGATTCCAGGCAGCATCTCCATCAATTTTTTGAATCTAGGTCGCCCGCAATTACCGATGGCGTTGATGATGAGAAGCGCCCATTTCTTGCTGATGACATCTATGATGCCTTTGAGAGGGCAGAGGCAGATCTTTTCGCATTCGTGGTGCATAGTTTACTTTCCCCATGGATAGTGACTATTAAACTATAAACTTGATAGCTTAAATACTTTCCATTGGATAGTAGGTTGATGGAGGTGATATGAGTATGTTTGATAGATGTACGTGTGGAGATGAAAGGAAAGAGAATCGACACGGAAATATCTTCCATGGCTGTCACTGCAGCTGCCATGGTGGACGGCAATTCTTCAGCAAGAAAGAAAGAAAGGATATGCTAGAAAAGTATAGGGAATCACTGAAAAATGAGCTGGAAGGCGTTGAAGAAGCGTTAGGAGCGCTCCAGTAAAGTCAAACTGGCGGTGGCGCCTACCCGCAAGCAAGCTGCGGAGCATGCAAGGCGCCGCCGTATTAGTGTTTTGATACATAGGTCGTATCCCCATCACCTTGAACTATTCCACTTCATAAAATTATCATTGGACGCCGCAGATCCTTAGGGTATTCGATAAAAATAAATGAACGAAGAGATAGCTCAAGGAGAGGTATAGCTCTCCAGCTCCTCCAGAGCCTCCAGGACCCCCTGGACTGACATCTCCATGAACCGCTTCCCCTTCTCCCTGGTGGCCCTGGAGGGGTCGCCCATCACTCCGTTTCCCATCAGATGCCTCACGTCCCTCATGATCAGGTACCTCGGCCTGGTGGGGAAGTGCTTTTCGGGGAGCCCCTTCACCAGGTCCTCCCGGATGACCAACATCCTCGAGGTCTCGATCTCCCCGGCGTGGCCGTCTCCGGGGGTCTCGACCCCGGAGGGATCGATCAGGTCGAAGTCGGATACCAGGCTCACCCGGATATCCATCGCCGCGACGGCCCCCTCGGCCGCCTCCTTGAGGGCGGAGAGGTGCTGGCCACCGGCGTGGCCCGTCAGGATCAGGACCCGCTCAAACCCCGAATCGCGAAAGGCGGAGAGGAGGTCAGATACGAGGGACCTGAGAGAGCCAGGGCTGATGGAGATCGTCCCCGGAAAGCCCCGGGTCGACCTGCATACCCCGTAGTGGACGGGAGGGGCGACGAAGACTGGCCTTCGGCGGGAGACCTCCTTTGCCACCTCCAGGGCCTGGATCGTATCGGTGAAGGTGGGGAGGTGGGGGCCGTGCTCCTCCGTCGCCCCCACCGGGAGGATCACGGTCCGGGTCTTCCCAAGGCCGGCCTCGATCTCGGTCCAGGTCATCTCCGCGAGGAGCATCATATGCTGATCGAACTCCCGGCGATCACCGCCCCCTCTGGGACCCGGACCTCGTACTGGACGGCGCCGACCCGCAGGGTGTAGGGGCCGACAGGTCCAGCGTCGAAGTTGGTAGACCAGCTCTCTGGACCCTCCGTCGAGTAGGGGACGACGAGGGAGAACTGGCCATCGGAACCGGCGACGGTGGACTTCTGGTAGACGAAGTTTCTGCCGTGGCCCGTCGCGATCGGAACGGAGATGGCCACCTCCGTCCCGGGAGAGGCGGCTCCGGTGATTGTGGCCCCCGGAACGTGCTCGAAGATCTTTACGTACTTCTGGCCGCTGGAGGTGACCGAGCTTGGTGACTCGTGGACGAGCCGATAATGGCTCAGCGCCTCCAGGGGGACCGATGTCATGACGGGGCTCTGGGATACCACCTCGGCCGCCGCATACCCCCGCTCCAGGCTCTCGTTGACGCTCTCGAGGAGCTCCTGATAGTCTCGAGACCTCTTCTGGGGCTCGACAGAGATCCCACCCTGACCATCGGTCCGGTAGGCTATCGTCCAGCCCTCCTGGACACTGGTCTTTGTCCCGTCGAAGAAGTGGAGCCTCGCCACCATCGATCTGAAGTAGGTCGGTCTGTAGATCATGATCGGCTGGTCGTCCTGCCAGTAGCTGAAATGGTATGTGCCGGGGTTTATGTTGCTCCAGGCGGCCATGGCGTGGAACTTGCCCATGGCCATCTCCACGTCGGTGACGACATACCTGATGTTGGAGTAGGGGGACCTGTCGACGTCGAGGTTCTCCGCCACCGCCTCGGCCTCGGCCTCGTTCTGAGCGAGGAAGAAGGGGGACGATCCAGCAACCCCAGTCTCTATGTTTCCTATCCCCTGCTGGAAGGGGTTGGAGTTCGCAAGCCGTTCACCTACCGCCTCGATGGCGTGGCCGTAGTCCCACCAGGACATGGTTCCGTAGGCAGAATCGGGGTAAGGGAACTTCTCCCCCTTCGGTGGGCGGTCATATATGGTGTATATCCCCATCCCAGGCTCTGGGGTGTTGTCCCGGAGCCAGAACATCGATTCGTACCAGTCGGAGTTCATCGGTCCTACCTGGTTCTGCGAGTAGAAGCTCCCGATGGGAACCCCCTGGACCGCTCCGAAGATGGAAGGATAAATGAAGAGGATCGCCAGGAGGGCGACGGCCGCCACGTTGACGACGATCTGGTTCTGATCCGGAGCCTCATTGGACGATCCCCTCGCCATCCTGACGAACGCGTCCTCGACCTCCAAAAACCGGGTTCTTTCGAGGAGGACCGATCCGAGGTAACCGGCGAGGAAGGCGACGTTGACGGCGTAGTAGTAGGCGAACCTGTTCTGGGCGAAGGTTAGGGCGAGGATGATCACCGTCCAGACCAGGATCAGCATATCCCCGTTCCGGCTATCGTCCCGGCGATACCTCAGGAAGATTAGGGGTATAGCTATGAGGGTCAGCCAGAAGGGCGATAGGATGGAGACGATGCCCGGGAAGTTCCTCTGGATGGCATACCTCTCCAATATCGATGACGCCTCCGAGATGGTGGCGCCGCCGCCGGTCCGGGGCTGGAAGATCTTCAGGCCGGCCGTGAGGGCTCCAGTGAACTGGGGGACCGCCAGCACCAGTATTACGAAGACGACGGCTATCGACCCGATGATGATCAGGGGGAAGTAGCGCCGATCGATCTTCCGCTGGACGAACTGGCTGGAGACGACGGCGAGGAAGAACATGAAGACGATACCTACGATCAGGATCGTCGGCTGGAAGAGGGAGTAGTAGGTGAAGCCGAAGCCGTTCTCGGCCCTGACGAAGGGGAGGATCAGAAGGAGCGCGACGAAGAAGGCGATCGAACCCAGGATTCCCAGATACTCAGCGCTCCTCCCTCTCATGTGGTCCACGATGCTCTGAATGGTGACGAAGGCGAGGATTATCCCCACAAAGAGGTGGCCCGATGACCAGGCGTCTATGTATAGGCCGAGAAACAGGCCCGCCAGCAGGCAATAGGCAAGCGGCCTCTTCAAAGCGGGAAGATCCCTGCCACGGAGGGAGGAGAAGGCGAGCTTGCCAGCTCCCGACCGGAAGGCTAAGATGAAGAAGAGCATCGCAGTGGTGCTGAGGAGGACCTCTGAGGCGTGATGGTCTGCAAACCCTATCAACGACCGGGAGAGGAACTGGCCCGGGAGGACTGCGATCATGACCGCGGCCATGAACCCCGCCGTCCTGCCTCCCAGCTCCCGGCCGATGAAGTAGACTATGAAGACCAGGAGGGCTCCGAAGACAGCCGGCAACACCGCCCCCACCACCTCTACGGTGTGCATGCTGGGGGTGCCGAGGTCCGCGATATAGGATAGGATGGCGATAGCCCAGCTGTTGAAGGGACCGAAGGTGATCTCCGTCCCCCCCGGGAAGAAGGTCATGGGATCGAACCACGGCCGCTGGAGGTTGAGGACGGTGCTCTTGGCGAGCATGATGTGATAAGAGCCATCGTTGCCGTCGAAGAGGACGGTGTCTCCGACAAGGACGCGCGACATGGGTTTGTAGACCCTGAGGTAGAGCGAGAAGAGGAAGACCACGCCCAGGCCAGCGTAGATGTAAAGGTCTGGGATCCGTTCCAACGGCCGCCTCTTCGGCGCTGGCCGATCCTTCCCCTCCGCGTTCGCTTTTTTCTCCTTCACCGATTTCTTGGTCATCGTGCCGGAAGAACCATTTTCAATCCAGATAAACATTTTGAAGCCGGATTTGGAGGGGCCCGAAAGCTGGAAGAAGGGTGACCGAAGGCCCAGAATGGCGGAAGAAGAAGCCTAGAGGAGAGGAAGTCCGGATATATCCGAGGCCGAGAAGATGCTCCCTTTCCGGTTCGATCCTCGCCACCCTAGGGACCAGAGGTGGAGATCACCATCCGCCGTAGACCAGGAAGGAGCTGGTCATCCCGAAGAGCTTCTCATCGAGGACCGTTCCTTCGGGGAAGAGGTCGACGATCTCCTCTCTTCTGAGGAGCCGGACCGAGTTCGCAGCGGCCAGAGCCTCTCTTCTCTCGGGGATCTTCGGATACCACCCGAGGCTGAAGCGCTGGATCAGAAATACCTTCAAGGCCAGAGGAAAGAACTGAAAGAAGGGGAAGAGGAAGTGGGGCTCCAGGGGAAAGCCCCGGTTCGGCGTCTGGACGAAGTACTTCCTCCCGACGCGCATCACCTCCCGGGCCATCCGGCGCTGCTCCGCCAGTCCCCCCACGTGCTCTATGACGGAGTTGGAGAAGGCGACGTCGAAGGCCCCGTCCCCGAACTCGCCCATCTCCCTTGCGTCCCCAACGACGAGGCGGATGTTGGAGTGGTGGCTATCCGCCCTCGAGAGGTTAAGGATGGTTATCTCATAGTCCGGATCGTCGGCAAACCCCATCTTCTCCCAGAAGAGCTCCGTCCCGCCGACGTCTATGATCTTCAGGGGCTTTGGGAGGGGAGCCGTCAGCTCCCTGAAGAAGGCGATCCTCTTGCGCCTCACCTTCAATATAGGAGAATCGTCCCGGCTGACGTCAAACATCTTTTTAAGATCCGTTCCCATCATCCCTCGCAGCCTCAGCGGCTAATGCCGCCCCATAATCTGATCCAAAGGAATTTATCGTCTGACAAATTTCATGACGGACCGATGAGGCTAGGTCATCGATCCCCCTCCCTCCGATCGATAGCATTCAATTCATCCGGAGATCCGGGGAAGGCCAGCAGGAGAGTAGATGGTTAAAGCTTAAAACCTTTGGGGCGTCTATGGTGGTAAGGAGGGATCTGGTGAAGAAGATCAACGATATAAAGGGCCTTGGCGGGATGCTGAACGGTTTTCGAGAGCTGGTGAAGGATGACGAGAGCATAACCTTCGTCGGAACTCCGGGGTTCTGCACGCCGTTCGCCACCTTCCTCGGGTTTCCCGTCCGGGAGAAGAGGCTGGCCTTCGTCCCCGGCCTGGATGTTGAGAAGACTAGATCGCTGGTGGCGACGGAGCACGGGATGGAGCTGGGCGGAGCCGCCAGCCCCGACGCCGACGTGGTGGTGATCCTGGGTGGGATGGCGATGCCGAAGATCGGCGTCTCGATCGAGGAGATGGCAGCCCTCCTGGGGAAGATCCAGCACAAGAAGCTGATAGGGGTCTGTTTCATGGGGATCCTCGAACAGGCGGGATGGTGCGGAACCCCGGCCCTCGGCTTCGATTACGTCATGAACACGAACCTCAGCGGAGATATATCCGGGGCTTAGGATATCACCGAGGAGGGGAGATTCCGGCAAAAGGAGGGCTTCGAAGGGGAGCTTTTGGGGTGATAAAAGATTAATAACAGATTTCTGGTGGGCCCGACGCGATTCGAACGCGTGACCTCACGGTTATCAGCCGTGCGCTCCAACCATGCTAAGCTACGGGCCCGGCAGCCTTTTTGATTGAGCCACCCCTTAATAACAGTTTCCCTAGAATCCGGCATATCGGAGCCTAGGGCCGCCTCATCTTCATATTTTGACGATCGGCATCTTCCGCCAAAAGGGTCGGAGTCCGGGTTCTGGACCGTGCTCTTTCGGAGACGGGGCTCTATCAGCCGATCCGACCTCATCGACGGGACCTTCGGCTTCGGGAGCGGCTCCCACCAATGGCCTTTCGACAGAGTTAAATCTTCAAGGGATGAGGATCTGGAGGTGATGAAGAGATGGCCGATGCCGAAATCGAGAAGAGAGAGGAACTTTCTGGGCTCTACGACCTGGCGATCCCCATAGGGATGCCCCTCAGCGTTATCCAGGATCTGGTGGACAGATTCGAGCTGGAGCCGGTGAGGCGGAACGCCAAGGTCGGCCTTCTGGACGGCGAGTCGGAGGAGAGGGAGATCCTCGTCCTCCGCGGGGACTTCGATACGGTGAAGGCGGCGGAGAAGTACATGTTCGAGGCCCTCGACCAGAGGATAGCGAGATGGGAGAGAAACGAGCGTTCCGATCGATACCGGGAGATGTACGACAGGAACGCCGATGAGAGAAGGCGGATGGTCAAGGAGAGGATCGCCGAGAAGAAGGAGGAGCTCAGCCTCTGATAGCCAGGCCAGCTCAGAGGACTCCCATCGTCTTGTGGGCCTGGGGTATGACCACAACGTTGCAGAGACGCTCCGATGCAGCCTCGAAGAGGTCGGTCAGCTTTTCTGGGGACGGCCTCCCCCATCCGTGGGCTGGCTGGAGAACGACCGTCGCCTCCACTCCCGCCAGCCTGGGGCTGAGGCGTTCTATCTCCTCCCTCGAAGTCGAGGCGAGGACGACCACCTTGGCGATGGTGAAGACCCCCCGCCGGGAGGCTTCCTCGATGCAGGTCAGCTCGTTCTCGACTAGATCCGTCGACCCCCTCCGAGACGACGGTCCGGCGCTTGGAAGCTTTATGTCGATGGAGGCATAATCGATCCAGGGGATCATCTTAGAGAACCGACGGCGAGAGAAGCCGTTCGTCTCGAGGTAGACGGCCATCCCCTCGGCGGCGCAAGCCCTCGCCAGCGCCTCGACGAACTCGGGCTGGCAGAGGGGCTCGCCACCGGTTATCGAGACGCTATGAGTTCCTCTGCCCCAGAGGGCCCGGACCTCCACCATCGTCCAGGCGACGGTGACGGGATTTTCGGCCCGCCGGCGGAGGCCGGAGGCGATCACCTCGCAAGACTTCACGTCGCGGCGGAACTTCGCCGAGTCGCAGTAAGAGCAGGAGAGGTTGCAGCCAGCGGTCCTGACGAATACCTGTCTCCTCCCTATGAGCGGCCCCTCCCCCTGGAAGGAGGTGAAGACCTCTCCCAGGATGCCAACGTCACCGGTACTTGGTGGGGTCAGGGACGCCCGCCTCCAGAAAGCCGAACCTCCGATGCTGACATGCCTCGCATTCGCCGCAGTGGAGGGCGCCATCCAGGTAGCAGGACCAGGTCAGGGCCATCGGTGCCCCCAGATCCGATCCGAGCTTCACGATCTCGGGCTTCTGGAGGTGGACGAGGGGCGCCTCGATCCTCGGAGGGATGCTGAAGGAGGCGACGGCCCTCTCCAGGAGGAGGTTGAACCTCTCGACGAACTCCGGCCTGTTGTCGGGGTATGACCTCCCCTCCTCGGCGTTGAAGCCAACGTAGACCCTTTCTGCCCCCATCGACTCCGCATACGCAGCCGCCATCGACCCGAAGACGAGGTTCCGGCAGAAGACCCAGGTGGGAGGGGTGGCCGTGGGAGCCCAGATATCGACCTCGTCCCCCGTGGGTATGGGGGCCCCGGCCGTCGTCAGGGGGGTCATCTTCCGGAATAGGTCCGTCGTCGCGAACCGGACCTCTGCCGCCCCCAGGGCCTCCGCCACCTCCGCGATCGCCATCTTCTCCCTCTCCTCGGCCTTCTGGCCGTAGAGGACGTGGAAGATGTGAACCTCAAAGCCGTCGTCGAGGGCCTTGGTCGCCGCCACCGTCGAGTCGAGCCCTCCGGAGCAGAGGCAGACCGCCTTCGGCCTCATCCGATCATCACCCACTTGTTCTTCCCCTCCCAAAGCTTCACCGAGACGAGGGCGGCGGGGGTGCCGAGGAGCTGCTCCTCCATGCCGGCCTTGATCCGCTCTGCGATCCTCTCGGCGGTGGGGTTATCGAGGATCTCGTTCAAGTCGCGGTGGTCCAGCTCCTCCAGGACTGATCTGAGAGCACGCTTCAGATAGTAAAAGTCCATCAATAAGCCGGTCTCTTCGTCGACAGGACCCTCCAGGACCACCTCCACGTCGTAGGTGTGGCCGTGGACTCCCGAACATTTGCCGTCGTATCCAGGAAGACGATGGGCGGCGTCGAACTCCTGGGAGAGGCCCATCCTCATTCGTCCCCATCCTTCAGCCGCCCCTGGCGGCGGTCTATCTCGTCGAGCTGGTCGAGCATCTTCCTCAGGGCCGTCCGGACGGCGTCGGAGAAGGTGACGAACTTTCCATCGTCGCCGACGTGGCGATTGACGTCGTCGATGATGTGTTGGGGAATCTCCACCGATATCTTGGGCACTATAATCCTCCAGTATTCCTGAGAGAATACCAGCAGATTATTAAACCTTTCCTGGTCAGGGCTCTGCCACCTCCAGGATCTCCGGCGGGGCGCCGGCCAGGGCCACCAGCGCCTCCGCCTCCATGAAGTGGAGCCTCGCGGGGACGATGAGGATCTGGAGGGGATCTCCCAGATCCCGCTCCGGAAGCCGAGGTAGCCAGTCGGCTACGACGACGGCGTCCTCGGACCCGGCCCTCGCCACCCCGACGCCTAAGGAGGAGTTGAGACGGTCGGCGCCCGCGGCCGTCTCCATCTCCAGGAGGAGGGCCGCCCCCTCACCGGCGGTCATGTACCTCTCCGGCTGGATGTCGAGGAAGAGGAGGGTGTGAAGGTCCCTCGCGAGGTTCTCGACGACGACGTCCCGGGGGCTCATGGCGACGATCCTTCTCCCTCCCGCCACGTAAGGGTAGGGTATCGAGGTGGACCTGCCGAACCGATAGTTCTGAAGGCCCACAAGGCCGGATGCGGCGGTGACTATGGAGGATGAGTGGACGATCCTCGTCTTGATCCCCATCCTGAGGGCCCGAAGGCGGAGGTCCAGGTGGGTCGTCGAGATCATGGGGTCTCCCCCCACCAGGAAGGCGACCTTTTCCTCCTTGGCCCGGCCCATCCAATCCTCGGGGCTCACCTCCACCTCCTCCCGGCTCAGGAGTCGGATCTCTTTGCCGTAGAAACGGGCGAGCTTTTCGGGGGTGGCTCCCATGAGCCGAGAGGTGTAGAACTCCGCATAGACCAGATCCGCGTCCATGATCGTCTGTAGACCCTTGACCGAGACGTCCCTCTCGTCGTAGAGCCCCAGGCCAACAAAAGAGAGCATGATCGCCCATCTCCGCCGGAGGGCTTAAAGGCCTCGGCCGAAAGGAAAACGGCTGGCAAAGGCTAATATGCGTTAGCCTCCGAATAAATTCTCATGATCGGCAGGACGACCCAGGTTGTAGATTGCCGAGAGAGCATGGGGCTTGCCAAGGGAGGCGGCCTCGCCCAGCGCGGAACCCTCTCTGAGGCCTCAAGGCCAGACGTGATCGCCATCGCCATGTCCCCGGGGCGGCGGCATATAACCAAGCCCGTCTGCGAGATCACCTATGGTCTCCGACGGGAGGGGGTCCAGACGAGCGTCCTCGTCCTGGAGGCGGGGGCGGGGGTTCCAGACAGCTTCCCGGCGGCCTCCAAGGGGTTCGGCCCCACCTTCGGCCTCTCCCCCAAGGAGATCGAGCAGATCGAGAGGCACAAGATCGCCGTCATCCACCTCGGAAACATCAGGTCTCACGTCGTATACAAGGCGAAGGAGGTTCTTGCCCTGGCGGAGATCCCGGCGGTGATCGTCTGCCAGAGCCCCGTCGACTTCGAGGACTTCGCGAAGGTGGGGGTGAAGACGAGGCTGGTGATGCCCCCGAGGAACAAGGTCGCGACCCTGGGAACCGTCGTCGACATCGTCTACGGCGTCACCCGGGGCGCGACCTGTCAGAGGGAGAAGCTGAACCGGCTCGCCAAGGTCCTCAACCACCACCTCGCCCGGATGGAGAGGGAGGAGAGGACGAGGAGGGAAGAGGAGGAGCTGCCCGAGGCAGAGCGGAAGGCCAGGGCGAAGAAGAAGGCAGAAGAGGCTAAGGCCGGTGGCGGGATGAGCACCTTCTTCGTATAAAGGGGGGGGGGTTCAGAGGGTGAAAGCCGCGACATTGCCGAGGGTCACGATATACAACCTCGTAAGCCTTGATGGGCGGGTGGACAGGGTCGCAGACTCGCCGGAGGCGATGCTCCTCTACTACGAGCTATCGTACCGCTGGAAGGTCGACGCCATCCTCGCGGGGAGCGAGACGATCTTCGTTCTGGGAGGGCACGAGGAGGAAGAGATGGCGACGGAAGAGCCCGACCCGCCCCGGAAGGCGCCGCCTCCGGGGACGGAAGGCCTGATCTATGAGCCTCGGCCGCTGCTCGTCGTCCCCGACAGCCTGGGGCGGATCCACAACTGGAGGCTCCTCCAGCAGGAGCCGTGGTGGCGGAAGATTGTGGTCCTCTGCTCAAAGGCGACGCCTCCATCCTACCTGGATTATCTGGCCAAGCGGCACCTGGAATACCTCATCGTCGGCGACGATCGTGTCGACCTCCGGCAGGCCCTCGAGGAGCTGAAGGTCCGGTACGGCGTAAAGTCGGTGCGGACGGACTGTGGAGGAAGGCTGAATGGCGTCCTCCTCCGGGCGGGCCTGGTCGACGAGGTGAGCGTCCTCATCAGCCCCACCCTGATAGGGGGGCGGAGAGGGACGAGCCTCTTCGACGAAGGAGAGATCGAGTCCAGCGGCGGGTTCATCCCGCTCTCCCTGGCCCATATGGAGAGGGTGAGGGGCGGCTTCGTATGGCTCCGTTATGAGGTGGCAGGGGGAGAGGCGCCGCCGGAATAGAGCGCGAGGGGCCAAGGACGGGAGATGCGCTAGGCAAGGGGTTAAGAGGGCCGGAGAATTTGGGAGATCAGGATGAAGCTCATTATACTTCTGGGCGACGGGATGGCGGACCATCCCATCGATGCTCTGGACGGAAAGACCCCCCTCGAGGCGGCAGAGACCCCCTCCATGGATCGGATCGCCCGGACCGGAAGAGGCGGCCTTGCCAGAAACGTCCCCGCGAGGATGCCGCCGGGAAGCGACGTCGCGAACCTCTCGGTGATGGGCTACGACCCGAGGAGGTACTACAGCGGCCGCGCCCCCCTGGAGGCGGCGGCGATGGGGGTGGCCCTTGGCCCCCAGGACGTCGCCTTCCGGTGCAACCTCGTCACCGTCGACCTCGATCGTGGGGTCATGGTCGACTACAGCGCGGGCCACATCTCCTCGGAGGAGGGGAGCGTGCTGATCGCCGCCCTTCAGAAGAGCGATCCAAAAGCGAGGCTCTATCCAGGCGTGAGCTACCGAAACCTCCTCGTCCAGGGAGGCAGCGAAGGCCTCCAGGCGGTCTGCACCCCGCCCCACGACATCTCCGGCCAGCCGATAGAGGGACACCTGCCGAAGGGAGAGGGCGCGGCCGCCTTGCGCGAGATGATGCTGGCGTCGGTCCCGATCCTCGCTGAACACCCTATCAACCTCCGCCGCGCGAAGGAGGGAAAGCGGCCCGCGAACATGATCTGGCTCTGGGGGCAGGGGAAGGCGCCGTCGATGCCGAAGTTCCGCGATATGTGGGGCATAGAGGGCGCCGTCATCTCCGCCGTCGACCTCCTCAAGGGGATGGGGGTCTATGCGGGGCTGGAGGTGATCGACGTCCCCGGCGCGACGGGAGTCCTCGACACCAACTACGAGGGGAAGGTCGCCGCCTGCCTCGACGCCCTCGACCGGGTCGACTTCGTATACCTCCACGTCGAGGCCCCCGACGAGATGAGCCACGATGGCAAGCTCGACGAAAAGATCGAGGCGATCCAGCGCTTCGACGCCCGGATCGTCGGCCCCGTCCTCGCCGGCCTCGAAAGATCGGGGCACGAGTGGCGCGTCCTCGTACTGCCCGACCACCCGACCCCCCTCGCCCTTCGGACCCACACCGCCGAGCCCGTCCCCTTCGCGATGATCGGCTCGGGGATCGAGGCCGACGGGATGGCGGCCTTTTCCGAGCGGGAGGCGGCGCGCGGCGGGTGCGGCACGGTCGAGGGGTGGCGGCTGATGGGGATGATGGTACGGGATTAAGGACGACCGAATTATATGTGCAACGAAATTATATACGTGTATGATTTTGTTTCTAATCCGAGTATACCCAATTCGCTTAATCTCAATGACTTGGGTAAGATTATGTTGCCAGTCACAGGCACACTACTTGGATTAGTATATGCCGCACTAATATACTGGCTACAAAAAGGATTTTCACGGCTGGAGCATACACGCACTCTTTTAGAAGATTTGCTGATAGCTGATGGCAAAATTCTTTTGGATTTGTTAGTGGGAGCTAGTGTTGTTAGTCTTTTCGCAATAATCGGATCAATAAAGTTGATCAGCGTAGCTTTTTGGATCTTTGCTATTGTGTTTTTAGTGGATATTCTAAAAGCTACTGCTGAACAAGGTTATATTGCAAAGATTTTCTCCACCAAGTACACCAAATATGCAGGATGGTTAAGAGCATCAATATTATTTTTAGTTGTCATATGTTATCCATTAGTTCTCAGCATCGGATCTGGCACACGATTATGGCTCTTAACTGAAAATGGGGCAATTATATTTATTTGTTCGTCATCAATAATAGCCCTACTACAAATTAAATCGCTTCTGACACAAGCATTTGATGTTCGGAAACAAATAGATGATAAATTGATGAACGAAAATGAAGATAAAGCAACAAATATTGAAGAGAAAGCTGTAATTTGGAGTAAAGAAAAACTAAATATAGAAACAATGATAATCTCTGAAAGATTAAAGAGCATCGGGGTCGTTTCTTGGGATCAATCCGAAGATCTAATGTCAAACAGCTCTTGGACATCTAGGGATTTACATGATAATCCAGTCCTAAAAAGCGTACCTTGGGTTAAAGAATCTGGGAGTTGTCATTTCAATATAATTATTCCATATTTAAACTCTGATTCCTGGACAAGAGAATACATTTACAAGTGGTCACGGAGCATACTTGAAACTTTATCAAACTCCAAAACAGATGTTCGGCAATACAGCCTATCGTTTTTCCGAAAAGAAAATGAAAAATGCAACCATTTTGGCATGATTCGAGCGAGCAGAGACGATGTAATCAAGACATTATCACAGAATTTATCCGATGAAGAATTTATTATGAATTTACCGGGAAGATACTTGTCACCAGCCGTTGCAGAATTTTGAATCCCGAGCAGGCTTGAGATGTCTGTATCGATAGGCAATGGTCCCTTAACTTGAGCGATAACAACGGCCCCCCTTTTGTGCGAGTAGGCCGCCCACGTGGCCTTGCCCATGATTTGGAGAATAACGCCTACACATGAACCTCTCCATCTACTTTTACGGAACACAATGCCCAGATGGAGCCAGCCCGAGGGCTTCGCGCCGCCCGGCCGCCCGCCGCACGATCCCTTCCGCCGCCTCCCCCAGGAGGCGCAAAATTCTCGCACCCTCGTCCGCGGCCTGGGGGGGACGCCGACCCTATCCTGGTCAGGGTGGTTGGCAGCTCCCGCAGGGCGCGTACCCCGCGGCCCTCGCCTCCTCGGGGCTTGAGAACCAGACCTGCTGCCCGGCGGGGATGTTCTTCGCCCACCGGCAGTCCGGGTAATGGTAGGTCTTCGAGAAGGTCCATCCGACGTAGAACCGTTTGACCTGGAGGGTCTCGCCGCCATCAGCCTGGCCGCCATTTATGCCGGGAAGCTCCGGCGCCCCCGGATTCCTCCACCAGCCAGAGGAGCCCGTGAGGTTTCCAAAGTCCCTCACCTTGGCGTACCCCGCATCCTCCAGAAGCCGGTTGAAGTCGGGAGATGCGGTGGGGACGCGGTTGATCTCGAGCCGCCCGTAGGGGCCGCTCCCCTCCAGGGTCCGGTTCTCTATCTCGAACCAGACCGCCTTGTTCAGGAGGATGGAGATCGGCGGGAGGGCCTCGTTTGATCCAGCCCAGAATAACCAGGTCTCCTGGGCCCCGCCGCCCGGAGAGGTCGATAGATTTGGGCCAGATCCTTCGGCATCGTCCAGACCTTGAGAACCGATAGGAAGGGCCCCCTCGCCCTCCAGGGGAGCATCCTCCACATCGGAGGCGACGACCAGGGGTCGATCCGCTTCCCAGGCCGTGGTGAGGGATAGGACGAGGATAAAAGCGATGAAGAGTTCGTATCGCATCTATCTACCCCAAATACCCTAGATCCCGCCATCCAGAAAAGGATTCCGGCCCAAAGAGCCCAATATACGATTGGAGATCGTCCATCTTCCCAGATCGCTCCAGAAGAGCTCCAGAGACCAGGAAGGATCTGGCCCCATTTTGCTTCGTCGAGGATCGACTCCTCAAACCTGCGAGAAGCGTTGGCATCCGAGCCATCCCCCCTTTATGGAGCCCAACGCGATATGGTCTAGACGCCTGAAGGGAGAGATCCGCGATGGATATGTAAACGATGCAAAATCGGCGCAATAAGCAAGCCGAGCCCCACAAAGATACGCCAAAACTTCGAGGTAGGGGAGACTCGGTGCTGGACCGCGGGGGTCCTTCCAAGCCCCTCCCTACTACGTTCCAATATTAAGCTTCTGCTGGGGTGGGGAGATCCGCTGGCGGCTCTTCCGCCCCCTCAGAAGGCATCAGGACCGCTTCGATTATGTGGACTACGCCGTTGCTGCAGACGATATCCGTCTGGACGATCCTGGCTCCGTTGACCAGCACGCCCTCATCGCCGACCTCGATGGTGAGATCTGAGCCCTCAAGGGTAGTGATGGAGGTCATGTTCGCTACGTCTGCGGCCATATAAGCGCCGAAGGCGACGTGGCGGTTCAAGATCGTCGTAAGAGCATCGGTGTCATTGAGGTCGAGGTCTCCCACCAGCGCGAAAGCATCATCGGTGGGCGCAAAGACCGTGAAGGGTCCCCCACTGGCCAGGACGTCTGTAAGACCCGCCGCCTCTACCGCCGTGACCAGGGTGTTGAGATTGCCAGCCCCGGAAGCCGTCTCAACGATGTTCAGAAGAACGGGCTCTTCCGCTACCTCGGGCTCGGTTACGTTGACCTCGGGAACCTCCTCCGGCTCGGTTACATTGACCTCGGGAACCTCCTCCGGCTCGGTTACGTTGACCTCGGGAACCTCCTCCGGCTCGGTTACGTTGACCTCGGGAACCTCCTCCGGCTCGGTTACGTTGACCTCGGGAACCTCCTCCGGCTCGGTTACGTTGAACTCAGGAACCTCCTCCGGCTCGGTTACGTTGAACTCAGGAACCTCCTCCGGCTCGGCCTTGACTGCTGGCGCCACTACAGGACAGGATCCCGTGCTGGCGGCGGGGGTTCCCATGCCGATGGAGTAGGTCTGAAGGGCTCCAGACCCGATGCTGTACTGATGAGGTGTTCCCAAGCCGAAGGTGTAGGTCTGAATGCCGCCGGTGCTGGCCGAGTACTGGTAGGGGCTTCCCGAACCGATCGAGTAAGCCTCAAGGCCGCTGGCGCCGGCAGAGTACTGCTCGGGGCTTCCCGAACCGATCGAGTAAGCCTCAAGGCCAATGGTTCCTATTGAATACTGATGAGGCGTTCCCGATCCTATGGTGTAAGATGGAGCTGCTGAACTGCAAATAGTATATGCCATCGCCGGCGATAACATGATGGCAGCCATCAGAAAGGCCGCCGAAACCGCCAAGAATCCTCTGGTCATCTAATCCTTCCTCCGATACCTCTCTAAACTTATTCACATACTGAGCTTAAATATTCTCCCCTCTGACAAGAACCGCCCTGCTGACCGGCTCTCAAGGAACTGAGTATTCTTCACATATATAGACTTTCGTGGGCTATTAACTCAGAAAACGCTTCTGCAGATGTCTATTTAGAACTTGTAAAGAAGATCCCGAGATCAATTCGTAGCGCCTCCAGGAAAACGCCGCTGCGCCTCTCTTGAGGCGGTCAACGGCCCGCCCTTCCCGGGTAAGTCCGGCGATCCTCCTGGAGGGGATTTTGATCCTCCGGCATCTCTGATATCACTTCGTCCCATCGACTGATGCCGCCCAGAATATAAGCTCCCTCGGGATCGCGCATTATAACCCCCCGGAACCCCCGATCCAGAGACCTTCCGAGGAACTTCTTCGCCCCATCTGGATCCTCTAAAACCTCCTCCTCGGCGAGGAATACCCTGGAAACGAGGGGCCTTCCTGCCACGTTCCTCAGGACTTGGACCAAGGACCGCCTCCGCTCGGCATAGCTCTCGTCGATCAGGTCCCTTCCGTTCAGGTATAGGAGATCCGATGCCGCCAGCGACGAAACCGCCTCGCCTCTGGACCTTCCCCGGAGGTTGATCCTCCCGACGATCACCGATAGGGGCAATATCCTACCATCCTCGACCAGGATTAGCTCCCCCTCCAAGATGAAGTTTCCCTTGACCCGGATCACCTCCTCCGCCAGGTCCCGAAGAGGATGGGTGACGTTTCGAAGCTGGCTTGTATAGAAGAAGACCTGGTCGCTCAATTTATGGACCTGAACCCTCAGCCCACCGTACCTGACGACATAAGCTCTCCGACCTACCACCCCCATCGCATCCCAGGGGTGCTCATCCCGCCGGAACGCCATCTGCCGTGAGGGATGTGAAGGGGAGAGCCTCAGATCGCAGACCTCCCCCCGGAGGGCGTGGAGGGCGACCGTCCCGTAATCAGGATTGTAGGAGTACGCCCTCTTCACCTGGAGCGGATCGACGCCGAAGGCCCTACCGATGGCCTCCGCCAACAGGGACGGCCCCAGCCCCACCGCCATCCTCCCACGGACGGTCTTGGCAATGTACTTGGCCTCCAGGGGCGACGCGCTGAGAAGAAGGCCCCTCAGGATGGATCTCTTCCTGAACGTCGAGCCCACCCCCCGTTGAGATGATATCTGGCGGAGGGCCTCGTAGACCTGGAGGGCGTCCAGCGTCGTCGGGGAGAGGGTCCGCTGAGACCGGCCCTGAACCATCCTCTCCGCCAGATCCCCCGGGTCGGCCCCCTTCGCCTCGGGGGATGGTACCTGCCCGGAGATCTCTTCGAGGACCTCTTCCAGGGTCTCGGGCCCTATCCCCATCTCCCGCGGCTCCCAGGGGGGCCAGAGTCGGCCCGATAGCAGCCTCGCGACGGGACGGACGGACTCGGGGGGCAGGGCCTTCAAAAGAGATGCCAACAGATCAGCCCTGGCATCTCTCCTTTCCTCTCTGGAGGCATCCTCCAGAGCCCTTGCGATCTCTAGGTAAGGGAGCATCGAAAGGCTACCGTTCTATCTTGATATCTTTGAGCCCTCGGGCCATCTCCTGGAGCCGATCTATGGCCTGGTCCAGATCTCTAAGAAAGGTCCCCGTCTGCTCAGTGGTGACGGCTCCCGGCGCCGAGGCGGCGATGAGCCCCTCCTGCTCCAGAACCCGGAGAGAGTATCGGACCTTGTGGCTGGGAATACCCGTCTCTTCAGCCAGCTTGAGGATGCCGATCGGCTCGTTCTCCACGACGTACTTCAAGATTATCAGGTGCCTTTTAAGCATCTCAAGCTCCCGTTTCACCTTCTCTGTCACCATATCTTCACATCCAGTCTCAGCATCCATAACAATATTTATTAAGCGATCTCTATACCTTATAACTCCATCGATTGACATGGTGCATGTTATCATTTGCGCCCCGGCCGACCCGCCTTCGGCCCCACCAGACCGAGACGCGATGGCGGGAGCGGCCTTGCCGTGCTGGAGCCGCTCGGAGGGTCGCCCTTGAAGAAGGCGGCCTTGGCGACCTCCCCAATCCATTTTAGCCCGGATATATGGAAGTTCGAGGGGGATCTCATTTTTTATCCAAGGATGGCTAGGCGGGGCCTCCAAAGAATCCCAAGATATATGCCACGTCATCAGATGAAATGCCATGGCTTGATAAGACATGACATTGGTTCGGGATCAATCATCAGTTATTTTAAATCAACAGGTTCATATACGAGAGGATCCTTGCTAGTAATATAAAATGAAAAAGAGTTGGCTGAGGGATTATGCTGCCCAGGGAGGGCCTTCTGGCGAAAGGATGTGTGGTGGTCTCTATATGATGCGAATCCTGAACTCAGAGTTCGACCTGGCCCGGCTTATGCCCTCCGACGAGGAGCTGGTCGTGGCCTTCGTCCCCACAAACCGAGACATATATAGAATGCTCCAGGCCTGCCACAAGCTCAAGACCATTTACATCCATCCTGAAACCTTCAAGGAGTTGCCCTGCGTGGGCCAGACCCTCCTTTACATGCAGAAGGTAGAACTGGTGGTCGACGGCGACGCCCCAAAGAACCCGTCCCTCCGGGAGGATTCCGCCGGAGAGAATCAGGAGACTACCCCGCCCCGGCCAGCCAGCCTCGTCATGGTGAGCCGCTGACCCCGGCGGAGCCACCTCCGCCGGAGCAGCATTTGATCGTGACTAGTTTAAATCGAGAAGCTCCAGGCTTTGGCCTCAGATGTCGGTCCCTCGTCTTCTGAGGAAGTCTATGCCGTGCTTGGACACGATCCGGCTCTGTCTAGAGTCTTCCTTTCCCAGGATCTGAGGAGACGAGACCCCGGTGACCACCAGCATCGTCCTGATGCCGTTCTCGAGGCTCGGGTCGATCTGGGCCCCCCATATTATCCTGGCCTCCGGATTGATCCTCTCGTAGACCTCCTCTACCACCGTCTCGGCATCGGAGATCGTCATATTCGTTCCTCCCACCACGTTGACCAGGGCCGAGGTAGCCCCCGAGATGTCCACGTCCAGGAGGGGGCTTCTTAGGGCCTTTATCACCGAGTCCTTGCTCTTCATCTCCCCCTGGGCCTCTCCGAGGCCGATCATGGCCACGCCCCCGTTGGACATGATGGTCCTGACGTCGGCAAAGTCCAGATTTATCAGGCCTGGCCTGGTGATCAGCTCGGTGATCCCCTTGACCGAACGCATCAGCACCTCATCCGCCACCTTGAAGGCGGCCTGAAGGGGCAGATCGGGAACGACCTCCAGGAGCCGGTCGTTGGGTACGACGATGACGGTGTCCGAGACCTCGCGGAGCCGTTTCAGCCCCACGTCGGCGTTCGCCATCCTTATCGCCCCCTCCGCCGCGAAGGGGAGGGTCACCACCGAGATGGTGAGGGCTCCCATCTCCCTCGCCACCTCCGCCACCACCGGAGCCGCCCCGGTGCCGGTCCCGCCTCCAAGGCCGCAGGTGATGAAGACCATGTCCGCCCCCTCTATGGCTGCCCTGATCTCGTCGATGCTCTCCCTGGCCGCCTCCTCCCCGATGGATGGGAGGCTACCCGCCCCCAGACCCCGGGTCGTCCTCCGCCCGATCAGAAGGCGCCGGTCTGCGTTTATGTGGAGAAGGTGCTGAGCATCGGTGTTCATGGCGAAGAGCTCGGCACCCTCGATCCCGGTCTCGGCGAGCCGCTCGATGGTGTTGGACCCACCCCCGCCGCAGCCGATTACCCGAATAACCGTTGTGAGCTGCTCCAGAACCGCCACCAGGTCGTCATCGTTCTCCATGGCCCTCGACCGAACTCTCTCATCTTCGAGATCGTCGTCGTTCTCCATGGCCCCCGGCGGAGCTGTACGGCCCTCGAGCTCAGCTCTGTTCAGAGCCTCATCTATAATCGACTTCAAGTCCATCACCTGGGCTTCTTCATCCTTGATTTAGATGCGTATTGGTATATGGATTTTTTCATAGTAAGCTCGAAATAGCTCTCGAAAGCGTCAGATCCGATCCTCTCGTTATTAATTTGCGATATCCTGCAGAAGACAAATCGAAAAAAGTTCTTGGGATGGTGCCTTTCGCCACCATCTCAGGGATAGCCTTCGGGGCGTTACCTCTACTCTGATCCAGCCGGGGCCGCCGCCATCCGGTGGGCCGGGTCCGAATCCGTACCACCCCCTTCAGCGTCATCAGGACCTCCTTCGGCACTCGTTTACAGCGCTGAAGATCGCTCCGAACCCCAGGCTGATGGATGCCAGCTCTATCAAGGATCCGGCGTAGGGGATGAGGAAGAGGAGGCTGAGAACCAGGTAACCGATGACGAAGGCGGGAAGATCGCCCAGGGTCTGGTTGGCTGCCGAGGAGATCCACTTCCCCAGGGCGAAGGAGACGAAGAGGTTTGCGAGGAGGAGAGCAGCGGCGAAGAGCGCCAATAGGAGGAGAGCCAGAGGAAGGCCCGCCACCGTGAGGGCGGATACGGTCGCCAGGACCATCGTGGCCACGATAAGCCCCAGGCCGAGGAGGGCGGTCATCAGCGGAGATCTCCTGACCTCCCGATCTACGGCGGAGACGGACCCTGGAAATAGCCTCAGGAGGACCAGGCCTACTAAAAAGAACCCAAGAATCACCAGGATGCTGAAGGTCGATATCAAGGCCCCAGACCTCTCTGCGCCCCCGTCCGCCTCCACCTTTTGGAAGCTCACATCTCCAGCGGTCCCCGCGTTCACGAAGTTTCCGGCGCTGACCCATAGGGTCCCCGTCACGTTCCCGGCGTTGTAGACGTCGCCGCCGGACAAGGCCGCATCCCTCCCGATCTCAGAGGAGGAGAGGATCCTGACCTGGCCGCCGGCCATCACCACGTTCCTTTCGACCCTCCCTCGGAGGTTGATCGTCCCCCCCAGAGCCACGATCTTTCCGCCAACGTCGGAGTTTATGTCCACTTCGCCCCCGAAGACGATCAGATCCCCCTCGATCGGGGCGTCAACTCTCACGATCCCGCCGACGATAACGGCGCTATCTACCGGAGAGTTGACGTTCACAGAGTTCCCCCCGGCGAATAGGTCGTCTTCCACCGGAGAGTCGATGGAGATCAGATCGTCAGCGACGAAATGCAGAGCCAGTGCCTCCGGAGCCGACGCGACGATCGACGTCAGGAGGAGAAGATTCAGCCATCTCATTTGGACCATCATCCTTTGATAGATTTTATAGAATAAGTAAATTATGTTTCGAAAGTACAGAGAGTGCCAGAACGGTCCGGACCGAATGGGATTAAAGGGAAAAAATAAATAAAAATAATTCTGACGATGGGCGATCCCAGGAGGTTCAGGAACGCCCCGTCACGGCGTGACCTCATAGGTGACTAGGACCCGAGATCTGACCTCCATCATCCCCGGTTCGGCAGATACGGCCGTCTCGCGGGGAGCGTAGGACTCATCCCAGAAGAGGTCGAAGAGGTCCATCATGCCGATCCCCAGAGGATCGCGGAAGGAACGGAACTCCCGGACGGAGGGGCTCGACCTCTCGAAGATCTCCAGCCGCTCTCCGAGTTTAAGGCCCGCGGCGGTGGCTAGAGCTTCGGCATCCTCCTTGGCATCCTGGACCGCCTTCTCTCGGGCTTCTGTAGCAGCCGCCCCCCGCTCAACCAGGGCATACCCGGATATGTAGGCATCAGCGCCTTCCTCCCCAGCGACCTCAAAGCTCCTGTTTATCAGGGCTTCGTCGCTGGCGTCGAACCTGATAGTCACCTCCTCTTTGACCAGGGTCACCCCCTCCTCCGCGACGATCACGCAGGTCGAGTTGTTGCAGACCCTGCTCGCAGTCCTGATCGTCGAGACGCTCCTGCCGCGGCCGCCCTGGAAGGCGCCTTCATCGACTCCTGCGTCGATGAGAGCTTCTATAGTCCGGTTCATGGCCTCGGCGCTCTTCAGCGATGCCTCGGTGACATTCTCATCCTCGGCCGTGAAGCTGATCGATACGTACACGACGTCCGCCGGGACGAGAGCCATCCCCTCGCCGACGACGGTCAGCGTCGGGGCCTCCTCAGCTCCGCCCAGAAGGGCGAGAGCATATAGACTGAATAAAATTGCCATAGCCTTCATGGCATTCCCCCGGTCCTGAGATGGAGCGGGAAGATATTAAAGTAAACGGTCGGATCCGAAGAAGCTTCGAAGGCCGGTGGGCCGAAAGTGGGAGAGACGGGACTGGTGATGATGAGCTGGCGGCCCTAGGGGCAGCCGATCCATTCCCCGCTCCCGGGGGAGGAGCTGTTCGATCCTAGCTTGATCGTCATATCGATGGAGAAGATCCCCACGATGTCGGTGACCCTCCGGCCATATTCGGCGGGGCGGCCGGTGCCGCCGGCCTGGAGGCCTCCGGAGGCCCATCCCAGGTGGGCGCCGCTGAGGCCAGCATAGGCGCCCACGACGCCAGGGCTGAGGGGGGCGGACCCGCCCCGATCTGAAGATCCTTCTCCTGCCTGGGGGGCTCCGAGGGTCGCGTTGAGGCCATGGTTCTCCATGCCCATTCCGGCCGCCGTCAGGTTCTCCCCAGCGCCTGGAGAGTCTAGGCCGAACTCGACCCCCGGCGACCAGTCGATGACGACAGCCCCATCCTCGATCCGGAAGAGACCTGCCGCCGTCCCACCCTCGTCGACGGCAGAAGCCGGGCAGGCGCCGATGGATAAGAGAATACATGAGGCGAGATACAGCCCCCTGGACCTCGACGATGCCGAAATCAAGAGAAATCCCCCAGCTTCAGAGGGCACGCCGAGGATAAAGCCTTTGCCGCTGACCGAGATCTCAAATCATGGATGATCCATTAAAGACCCATCCCGGAGCGGGCTTCCCTCAAGATGGGGCTCCATCGCGATGGCCCTGCTTCGCCTCTTCGATCAGGTTCCTGTAGGCCAAGTCCGTCAGCTCCCTCACCTCCACCCCCATCTCTTTTGCCACCAGGAGGGCGACCGCCTCCAGGTTCACAAGCCCCATCAGGGAGTCCTGCCTCTCGTTGACCATCGAGATCACCTCCCTTCTCCCCATCCCCGTGGAGGTGACGATCAGGCGGACGGCCTTCTCGAAGAGGTCCTCCTCCTTTTGGGGGCTGAAGCCGAGGGGGACCTCGGCCTGGCCTTCTTCGAAGGCGGAGTGGACGTAATCCCCCTCGATCCGGACGAGACCCTCGTCCGCCGCCTCCTGGAGGAGGGCTCTCACCTTCTCAGGTGGGCCCCACTTCAGGTCCAGAGATATGGCGAATACGAAGTCGCTTATCTTCAGGGTCTTCTTGTCCCGCTTCTTGAAGGGGGTCGCCACCAGGTACGCCCGATCTCGATCCAAGGGCCTCACCGCCCCTCAGGGGTCAACCAGTTCATGCCCCCTCCACTCCACACCGCCGGAAATAGATGTCGATCAGCGATGTTGAGCCAAAAGATTCGAGGGGAAAAGGGTCGAGGCGGGGTTGAAATCCGCCTCCTTCAACCTATGAGTTTCGCTGGCATCTTCCTCCTCGGGAAGATGGAGACCTTCTGGAGGTCACCAGACATAGACCCATATGGGGTTGCTCCATCCCGAGCGGCTCCCCCAAACGGCGATCTGGTGCCAGCCTTTGTAATCCGCACCGAACCAGGCGTGCCGGTAGCCTGGGTACCAGTACCCCCAGTACTGCCACGCCTCGTATCCGTTGGGGTACCTCTCGTAGGACCAGATCACCTGATACTGATCATTTCTTATTATGGTGTTCGTCTGCTGGCCGAACCAGAGAGCTGCGGGACCGTAGGTCCACCTTCCGCTGTAGTAGATCCACTGCTGGAGTCCGCCGCTGTATCTCCGGAAAGCCTCGGTCCCGCCGTAGTAGCTCCGGAAAACCTCCGGCCCTCCAGAAGCCACGGGCGAGCCGGGCCCCCCTGGAGCCAGAAGGCTCGAGCCGCCCGGAAGGCTGCTCACCTCATGCTCCGAGAGAGATAGGCCATCAGAGAGGTAAGATATCGGAGACCCCGTCGAGGCGGAGGGCGTGCTCTCCGGCTGGTAGCCTCCGGGCCTGGTGGCCGTCGGCTCGCCATCCGAGTAATCCCCCGTCGGCCAGGTGGTGGGCTCCGTCGTCGTATAAGGCTCCCGCCACTCATATGGCCAGCTGTATCCCGTCAAAAACGACCAGCTATCGTCCCAGGAACCCGACCAGCCGCCCATCTCAGACCACGGATCGTAGTCCGAATGCGGCATCGAATATCCCGGCTGTGCTGAAGAGATCGCCGCCATCGAGACGAGGGCGGCCAAGGCGATGACAAATCCCATCTGTTTATTCAATTATCCCACCTCACTTTCAGCCCATGGGCTCTGTGGACGGCCCACTTCCAAAGGAGGTGACCCCCTCTCCATAAGCTCACCTAGCCCATAAGTGGTTATACAATATTAGTATTATGGGCCCACCATTTATAACTTGTCGTGATGCCATCTCCAGATGGAAGCCGCTCAGGGATCTAAAATTAGCGAGCCTGACCTACTTCACCGAGGATGGAGGGAGTTCTCGGAAGATTCCGGTATTGACGACCTTTTAGGCCAGAATTTGGCCGCAAAGCTTATTCATCCATAGTTCTTCTAAATAACCTGCGCATATAATTGATTTATATCCGAAAACGGAGATGATCCAAGCAGTCCCTCCGAAGGCGCGAATAAGACCTGAGAGTTCTCACCGGCGTTCCCAGCCCGGCAAACCGCCGGGACGGATCAGCAGATGGCGCCGATCAGGACTATAATCCAGTCTCTCTGGAAGGGGGGCGGAAGATGCCCCGCCCTCAGCCGATGAGACGAAGGCGATAACCATGAGCCGCGATCAACCGAGTGTGGTGCCCAGATGAAGCTGATAAGCCTGCTCGCCATCCCGTTGCTGCTGGTCGCCGTTTCTGCGGCAGAGCTGACAGCAGATATAGACCGATTCGAAGTGGAACTCCATCCCGGTGAGCTGACCGAACGAACCCTAACCCTGACGAACTCTGGCGACGAGCCGATCTTCGGGATCGCCACCATCCCCGTAGCCGGAAAGGCGAAGGAGCTGGTCACGATGGAGATCTCGGAGTTTGAGGTCTTGGGACCTGAGGAAGATGTGGAGGTCGATATAAACTTCTCGACGCCCCCGGAGATCAGCCCTGGAACCTATCCCGGATTCGTCTACTTCTTCGATGAAGTATCTTCTCTGCCGCTCCGGGTGGAGTTTGAGGTGGAGGTCATCGCCCAGGAGAGCTATGGGGTCAGCCTCAGCATCGACGATTCGAGATCGTCCACCGCGACCGCAGATCCGGATGAGCCCGCAGAGTTTGAGATCTACGTCAGAAACGCGGGCCGCTTCAAGGACGTCATATCCATCGATACGCCACGCCTCCCTCCCCTATGGACGGCGACCCTCTTCGACGGGACCGAGGCGATGGAGATGCCTTACAACCTCACCCTCTCCTCGGGGGTGAGCCGGGTCCTCGGCCTGGAGATCGTGGGCGAGAGGGCTGGAGAGCTCCGAGCGATCGAGATCGAAGCGACCTCCCTCAGCGACACCTCGAAGAACGCCACGGTGACGGCGGAGATCGAAGTGAACCAGGAGATCCGCCAGTATGAGGCGATCATCGACCTGCCGACAGTGATGGTGACCAACAGAACTCACGCCGGATCGATAAGGATAAAGCTGAACGTCGACGAGAGGATATCGATCCAGGTGGTGGCGCCTCAGGAGGTTCTGGTGATGCCCCAAAGCCAGGTCATATCGGTCGGGGAGGGGCGGTCCGGGATCGGCGAGTTCACGCTTTTGGCCACCAAGCCTGGAAAGTACAGGGTCGAGTTTATCCTCCACGACTCTTACCAGATCCCCCTGCCGGCGGAGGGGGCGGAGGTTCTGGTGGTGGACTCGGTCCGGTTCGCCATCGTCACCGGTGACGGCCTCCTATATCGGGCCCTAGCCCTTTCCTACGCCGAGGGGGTGGCGAACGAAACGGTACCCGTCATCACCCTGAGGGGCGGCGAGCTCTCTGAAGAGGACATCCAGATGCTGGAAGAGCTGCCCCTGGCCAAGGTGATAATCCTGGGCGACGAGGCGGTCGTCTCCGCCGAGGTCGAAGAGCGGATCCTGGATATGATGCCTGCAGAGAGGATGGCGGGATCCGATATCTGCGAGACGTCGTGGCTCTTCGCCTCTGCCTTCTGGCCCGAGGGTGCAGAAGCGGTGGTCATCGCCGGAACCGACGAGCTGGAGGCCTTTGCCGCCTACGAAGAGGCGAAGAAGATCAAAGCTCCGCTGGTGATCTGCGGCTCTCCCCTCTCGGAGGAGAGCGCGTCGGCCCTAGGCGAGATGATGGGATCCGGCCTCTCCAGGGCCCTGATCTGGGGGGGCGGAGTAGATCCTGCGGCGGCGGAATCGCTGAGAGAGGCGGGCCTGACCATCGAGGAGGTGGGATGAATGAGAGGCTTTTTGACGATCGTGGCGTTGTTTGCGATCCTCGCGATCGCCGCCGACGGCCAGATGGATAGGGGGACGAAATCGGATTCCCTGGAGGAGATCATCCTGGTGGGGGCTGACGACTGGCGAGCAGCGGTCGCCTCGACGCCTCTTGCCATCTGGTCGGAGGATGCCGGTATAGAGAGGAGGCCCCTCCTCATAATGCCGAGAGAGATCCGGGCAGAAGAGAGGCTCGGATGGATCGATCAGGCGGACCTGGAGCGGTACGGCCCCACCTCCACCCTCCACGCCATGGCGGCGGCAAACGTCTCGGCCCTGGTGATCGACGCCGAGGGGGACCTCGCCAAGAGCCTGGTGAAGGCTGCTCAGAAGGAGGGGATCAAAGCCTACGTCACCGCCACCCTGGAGGTTCCCGATGACTCCAAATCTGGAGCTTCCGAGGAGGAAGTCCTGGCGGCGGCGGATAAAGGAGCCGCCTTAAGCCTTTTGCAGGGGATGCTCGCGGAGGACGGGGAGACGAAATCCGCCAACAGATCCGGTCCTGTCCCGGATCTGTACCGAGAGCTCTACCCCGACTCGGCCCAGATCGCCGTCCTCTCCGAGGGGGTCGTCGTCTCCGAAAGGCTCTGTCCCGTGGACCCCGATGCGAGAGATCTCCTCTACGACCGTGTCGAAGAGGTGATCGACGATTACCAGGCCGACGGAGTCGTCCTCTACAACTTCGGGTTTCTTGACGAGAATCACTGCTTCTGCGACGTATGCAAAGAGGAGTTCTACAACGATACGGGAGTAGACCTCTCCAGGGCGGGGTCCAGCAGCTACAACCGCCAGCTCTGGAGCCGGTGGAAGGAGGAGCAGCTGTTGGAGGTCATCGATGAGGTCGGGAGGATGGCCCGGGAGCTGGGCCCCGCAAAGCTCGGCGTGGCCCTCGGCGACCCCTTCGATCGGAGCGAGGGGTATAACCTCGCGGAGATATCGGACCAGGCCGACTTCGTGGTGGTGAGCCCCGTCGAGCCGGCGGATATGAGAGTGGTTTCGTCGATGGCAGGGGCTCCCGTCTTCGTCAGGCTCAGCGACGACTACATCGAGTACACCATATCCACTCAGAACGTGGAGGGGACCGTCGGCCGGATCGAAGATCTGGCGGAGGAGGGGGCCTCGGGGATGGTCTTCGAGTACGACGTCGTCTACACCCCCCTCTGGTCGGAGCTCCAGCCTCCGTCCTCCTCGGTCCAGTGGCTTATGGAGAGGCTCGATGGACGGACCCTGGCGATAGGGGACGTCTTCTGGGGCTCCGACGCGGTGATCGAGTACAACGACAGCTTCGAGATGGCCTCGAAGGTCGCCTCGAAGTGGGATAAGTCGCCAGGGGCGGTCCTGGTCGGTGACAACTACAGCGCCGGGCTCACAGCAGCATCCATCGCATCCTACCTCAACTGGCCGATCCTCTTCGTCGGTGAAGATCTGACGAACACCACGGAGGAGGACCTGGCCCGCCTCGGGTCGAGACAGGTGATAACATCAGGCCCCATCTCCGACGGCGTCAGGTCCCGGCTCGCCGAGCTGAACCTCACGATCCTGGAGGGGAACAGGGAGCTATTGATCCGGGAGATGAAGGCCAGAGGAGACGAAGTGGAGTCGGTGGTCCTCACCAACTCTCGCGACATCTCCCTCCTCAGCCCGAAGCCCAAGTCGGATCTTACGAGGACGAACGTCGGCGAAGACCTCGTCCTGGAGGTGGAGATGAACCCCGCTGAGATACCCTCCGACCGGGAGGGAGAGATCGTACGCCTGAAGATCACCCTCAAGAACAGCGGCAAGGAGGATCTGAAGGACGTCACCTTCACCGACCTGATCCTCCCGGGGAGGATGGTGGCCTGGTGGAGCTCCCCGTCGGGGAAGGTCGACCTCACAGACCCATCGACGGGGCTTGCGCCGACCCCCGACAGCGCCTTCTTCAGCGGGACGAGGCTGAACTGGACGATCGACAGCCTCGCGCCCCGGGAGTTCGCCACGCTTAACCTGGAGATCATGATCCTCCACGCCCTTGACGCCGGATGGACCCAGCCCCTGGATGGGGGCATCTCCGTGAATTACAGTGACGATGACGAGGAGACGGAAGACGCGGGAACCAGGAGGTTCGACGAGGGACCCTTCATCAACATAACCCTTCCAGAAAGGACGTCGCCTGGATGGGCCATCGTATCCTGGGAGGTGACGAGGCAGCCTGCCAGGGTCGTTCTCAACTACTACAACCCCGATGGCAAGGCCGCCAGCCAGGTCTTCACCGACTCCCGCCCCGGGAAGGTCTCGAACGCCACCGTCCTCCTCGGAAGGCCGGGGACCTGGACCTTCAACCTCGAGGCCTGGACGAGCTCTGAGACGATAGATCACCGAACAAAGAACTTCACCGTCACCGTCGCCACGTCTGCCAGCCCCATAAACGTCACCGCCTTCAGCCACACCAAGATCCCGAAGCTATCCCTCCTATCTGCCCAGATGGCCGGGGCGAGGAGGGGGGTCGTCTTCGACGCGGCGACAGACCCCCAGAACCTCAATCCATCGGCGGTGGAGGCGGACCTCCGGGCCCTGGTGGAGGACCAGGGGATATCGCCCAAGTACCTGATGGTGGTGGGCGGCCCCGGGTCACTCCCCGTCATATCGACGGGAGGAAGACAGTCGTCGGGAGTCTTTGAGTACGATATATGCCGCGAGTACGGGATCGAGCTCGACGACGACGGCTACCAGGACGTGGCGACCGGAAGGATCATCGGCCTCAGCGTCTACGACGCCTCCCAGACGGTCGCCCGGACCTTCGCCTACGAAAGGATCGGAGGCGAATGGCGCAACTCCGCCCTGGTGATATCCTCGCCCGCCGATTACCCCACGACATGGCCCCAGTCGCCGATACCCCTCCGGATTGGAGAGTACCTGAGGGCAGCGGGGCTGAACGCCGAGAACCTCCGGTGGGAGGAGGCGACCTACCAGAGGGTCTCATCGAAGATGAACAGCGGCCAGAACATCGTCTACTTCGACTATCATGGGGTCGACTGGGGCTGGCAGCTCTCCATCTGGGCCCTCATGGACCAGATCCTGGACGAGGAGCAGGTCAAGCAGATGACCCTCGCCCCCCAGACTACCACCACATCGGCCTGTCTCACCACCAAGCTGAAGGGGCAGGTCTTCGCCTACAGGGACGGGATCGACATATATATCCCGACGAGGCTGGAGGACTCCATGGCCCTGGCCTTCCTGAGGGCGGGGGCCGCGAACTACGCTGGGCCAAGCGCCAACTCCTGGATCTTCGTATCCGACGACTACGCTGGAAGGATGCATCAGGCCCTCGTCTTCGAGAACGCCACCATCGGCGAGGCGATGATGGCTGCCAACAACCTCTACGTATCGAAGATCCTGGCCACCGAGGGGATCGATCTCGAAAAGATCGACGAATATCAGCCCTGGTACATCTCCATCGAGGATATGCTCAACCAGACGACGAGCATATACGCCCTCTTTGGAGATCCCGCCTTCAGGCCGACGATCCCGAAGACTCCGGACCTTCCCTACGAGATCGAGACCTCCGAAGTCACCGATTCGAACGAATCGAACGAGGTCTCGGTATCGATCAAGCCTACGTCGGAGTGGTCCAGCGACTGGATCTACTGGATTCTAGAGGACTCGTCCGACGGGTATCTCAGCCTGAACGCCCCTCCAGCCCTCATCGGCGAGGTGAAGATCGCCAGAGACGCCGAGGAGATCGTGGTGAAGGAGAGGGGACGGGCGGTCTGGCACGGCGAGGAGCTGATAGGATCGGAGAAGCGGGTGATCTGGCCGGTTCTGAGCCCCACCCTGGGAGAGGCGAGGAACTACACCGTCGAGTACCGGGTCGTCCCTGGTGAGGTCCAGGTCGTCAACGTCTCGGTGGGCTGGACCCCCTTCTCCCTCCACCTGAAGCCGAAAGATTCCTCCATCTCCAAGATCCTAGATCGAAAGAGCTACCGGGGGATATTCGTCCTCTCAGGAGACGGCTGGAACTACACCATCAAGGACGACCACGCCGCCAACGTCACCGACCTAGAGCCTGGAAGGGGGTACATAATAGACGGCCTGGAGAGCTTCTCCCTGGAGATAGCCGGGAAGCCTGTGGACCTCCCCTACATGGTGGAGCTGAAAGAGGGGTGGAACCTGGTGGGAACCCCCACCAACGAGACGGTCGTTATGGCGAACGTCACCGTGAGGGCGAACCACAAGAGGTATGCCTACTCCGAGGCGGTCGAGGAGGGGATAGTCTCCGCATTCCTCTGGCACTACAGGGACGGAAAATGGGTCCACGTCGAGAGGAGCGAGCCATTGATTCCGGGCGAGGCCTACATGATGGAGGCTTCGATGGATTGCAAGCTCCAGTTCAGCTGAAAAGGTCTGATGGGGACGAAAATACGTCGCCATGACCCGGATAGGGTCATGGCCTTTCCCTAATGAAGAGTTATATCCCAGCTCTATTCAGCCGCCGCATCATCTGCCCCTGCAATTGTTCCCTTCCTCGTCCCTGGTGCAGACCCGGAGATATCCCGCATCCTCATCGACGTATCCGTTGCAGGTCACCTTGCAGGTGTAGTAACCCGCGTCCTCCGGAGAGACGTTTCTTATGATGTAAATGCTGCTAGTCTCTCCAGGAATGGGGGTTCCATCCTCGGAGGTGATCCCCTTGAACCACTGGTAGACGGGTTCGTAGCATCCCGATACGAGGGCCCGCAGGGTGGCGGTACGTCCCTCACATTTGACCTCGTTGGGGACGATGACGGCAAGGTTCTCGAAGACCCGATACTTGACCTCATTGCTCTTGGTCGTGGCCATAGTATCCTGGTTTTTGACCTCGTACCAGACGGTGTAGTCGCCCACGGAGTCGGCAGAGAACCAGACCCTATAAGCCCTATTCGCCTTCACCTGCCATTCGGGAACGTAGGTCTGTTCTGTGCCGTCGGGCTTCAACTCGTGGATCGTCAACTTCCCATCCATCCCCGGAATTATCAGCTCCTTCGCGAACCTCCCCTTTTGAATGACGAGCTTTGTGGTCCGGACGTTGGTGCTGTAAGGGAATACTATCCAGAGGGCGTTCTCATCGGGGCCCGGCATTCCGGGATGGTCGATGGTGTCGCCCCATCCGAACTCCTCCCCCTCATACTCCGCAGCGTCGCTGTAGAAGCTATCATCGATGACCCAGTCGTCGACGGGGTAGACATCCGACCCCTCCAACGCCGCCCCTTCGATGACCTCATCGGCATTCTTCGCCGCCGAAGAGGTGGGCTGATCCGCCTTTACGCTCCCGACGGCCCAATCGCCGCCGAGATCGAAGCCTTCTCCCCATAGGGGCCAGTTATCTCCCAAAGACGTGCCGCTCCCCCCGTCTCCACCGAGGGAGGGAGAGACCGAGAACAGGCCGATGACCAGGACGGCCATCAATAGTCTAATCGCCTTCATGCTAACAATCTCCCTGAAGGAGATATTACCACCTACTGATATAAAAGATTTATTTTGAAAAAGATCCCCGGGTTGTTGTGGAGGTGGCGGATGCGAGCGGGCTAAAATATGCGGGCCTCCGATGGAGCCGATCGATCAACCTTCATCCGAGGGCAGTTCCGATCGGATCCTCTCATCCAGGCGGGCTCTCAAAAGGTCGATGATCCGATCGACCTCCTCGGTCCGGGGGAGAACCTCCCGGGCCCGATCGAGGTAGCCCCTCTCCCTCACCGCCAGGAGGGCGGGCCAATAGTTCAGGTCGAAGATCCAGCTCGCCTGGAGGAGCTTGAAGTCGTTGAGCCCCTTGACATCGGAGAGCTTCACGATCTTGCCCGCCGATAGATCCCTGAGGACCTCCTCGCTGATCCCGGCCTCGTCGGGGAGGTCGAGCTCGAGGGCAAGATTTCGATATCCCACCACCTCGCGCCGCCGATAGTAGTCGAGGAGGATGGCCCAGATGTCCAATTTATCGGCGTCTCGGAGGAGCCTGGAGAAGAAGAGGCAACGCTCCGATTCGTCCTCCGGAAGGCTGGCCCGGTTGTGATAGGAGATCGCCTTGAGGATCAGCTCCCGCTCTTCGGGATCGAGGGCGTCCAGGACCCCGCTATCGATGAGAACCTCGACGGATAGGGCGGCGTGGTCGCAGGATCGCCGGTCTGAGAAGGTTCCGTAGGTCGCGTACTGCGGGAACCGTCCGAGGTCGTGAAGTAGGGCCATCGCTTCGGCGAGGCGGATCTCTTCGCCGTCGAGGCCGAGGGACTCCCCCATATCGCGGATCTCCTGGCGGACGCGGGCGGTGTGCTCCTCCTTCAGGAGTATGTTCTCGTCTTTTTCGGGATCGCCGGCCTTGAAGGCCCGAATGTAATCGGAGAACCAGCAATAGAGCTCTTTGACGGCGCCTTCGTCCATCTTTGGTCCACCAGAGATATCCTCACTCCTCGAAGGGGACGATGTAGACGCCGTCCTTGCGCTTCTGTCCCTTCACCAGCTCGCAGTGGCGAAGGATCGCGAACTGGTTCTCTAGCTCCTCGGGCGGTAGGCTGAACCTTTCAGCGATCTCGTCCCTCGTGGCACCACCCTTGGATACGATGAAGTCGTAGATCTCCTTCTGGACGTCGGTCAGCCCCTCGGCGCCGACGAGCCCGGCCTTCTCCCTCAGGATCTTCTTCGACCGGACGGCCCAGGGGTCACAGGCCTTGATCCTCGAGTGGGCGCTGATGTAGCAGTCCTCGCATATCCGGCTTCCGCCCTCCTCGATCAGTTCTTCGGCCGGGAATTCGCGCCCGCACCGTTCGCAGTCTGCGACGAGTTCGTCCTTATCCGTCATTTTGATCCGCTTCCTTCGATCTTCCTACATCGGCCACGCCCTTCAACAGCGCCTCGTACCTTTCCCTGATCCTCTCGATGATGTCCATCTCGTAGGGCTGGTGGGTCGGAACCTGGATCTCGGCCTCCACGCCTTTGTAATCGGGAGCGGCAGGGATCCCTTTCTCGTCCGTCGAGATGCCCAGGTCCAGGGAGATCTCCTCGATCATCGGCGAGAGCGGCTTGATCGGCCGGGCTCCTATCGCCCTCTCCCTGTAACCGGCGAGGACGGCATCGACCTCCTCGAGGAGGGATGCGGCCTTTGCAGGATCGGCTGATCCAGCCATCTCGGCGATCAGCCGTATGCTCTCCTTCAGCTGGGTGAAGGTTCTGACACCAGCCTCGATCAGCTCCCCGGAATAGTGCTCCCTTGCCCTCTCCGCATAGCCCGGCGCGATGACCAGAAGGTCGAGGCCCTTCATCGCCTGGATGTCGTTTTTGTTGGGTTGGTAGGGGTTGACGACGTCGTACTCGAGGCCCATCCTCTCGGCGAGGCTCCTGTACATGGGGGTGACCCCAAGCCGCCGTCCCTCCATAGCCCTCCTGACGAAGTCTGGGTCGTCGAAGTCGAGGCCGAAGTACTCGGCGAAGCTCTTGGTGGTGGTGATGATCTTCGTCCTCCCCTCCTTCTCGGCCCGGATCAGCCCCCGCTCCAGGAGCTCCCGGACGTGGCCGTAGCTCTTGTTGCCCCTCACCCTCGCAAGCTCACTCTGGGGGATCGGCTGGTGACGGGCGATGACGGCCAGGGTCCGCAGAAGCGGGGGATCCAGCTCCTGGGGGCCGACCTTGCTCACCCGATCGGCGACGGTGGAGCGGACCTGCATGACGTACCGCCCCTCAAACTCCCTGACCTCGAGTCCGCCCGCCCTCTCGGAGTACTCCCGGACGAGCTCGTCGGCGAAGCGCCTTGCGACCCTTATGGGCAGGTCCGTCAGCTCGGCGATCTCCGCCGCCGTGAGGGGCCTTCCGGCTGCAAAGAGGGCGGCCTCCACTACCGCCTCCTCCCCGTTCCCCGCCCCTTCCACCCCCTCCTCAGAAGCCTCCCCCGCCAAGATCTATCCCCCTCAAGCCACCGGCTCTCCAGGCCCGCCGGGGTGCCTCATGATGTAAAGCTCGCTATAGAGGGCGTCCTGCTCGATCCAAATCTCCCTCCTCCCCGCCATGAAGAGGAGGGAGACGTAGCTCAATACGTCTCTCTCAGGTAGATCCGAGAAGGAGATCCTATCAGCATCCTCGAGCATCTCAAAGATCGCTGGCCGGAGGCCCCGGATCCGGTCCTCGATCCCCTCATCGTGGGCCCGCTCCATCGCCTCCTCCACCGTCGGCTCGGGCCTCTCCCTCACCCTCGCGACCTTCCTATCGGCGACGGTCTCCGCCCTCCTCAGCTCGGATATCAGCTCCTCGAGGGTGACGGGCCTCCTAGCCCTCCTCCTTATGGGAGGGGTCGGGAGGCCTTCGGTCAGCCGCCTCTTGAAGACGGGGGGCTCTTCTACCTCATCGAACTCCTCCTCCGGCATCTCGTCCCCCTCCATCGAGTCGGACTTCATCCTCAGGAGGATGCTGGCGTAGAGGAGGGTCCTGCCGAGGGCGGGAAGGTCTCGATCCCCCAGGGCCTCGATCCTCTCCAAAAACTTCTCCGTCACCTCGGAGAGGTCCACGTCCCACGGGTCGATCTCCCCCCGCCTCGCGAGGTCCAGCAGGACCATGATCGGGTCGGGCTCGATCCCGTAGGCCTCGACGACCTCCAGGGCTTCTACGGTGCTCAGTTCAAACACACCCCCGTGACGGTCGATATGTTGTTCTCCTGCATCGTCACCCCCACGACGTACTTCGCCTCCTGGATCATCGGCTTTCGCAAGGAAACGACGATGAACTGGGCGGCCTTGGCGATGCCCTTGATCAGCTTCGCCACCCTCTCGACGTTCGCCCCATCCAGGAACATGTCGATCTCGTCCAGGGCGTAGAAGGGGGCAGGCCGGAACCTCTGGATCGCGAAGATGAAGGAGAGGGCGGTGAGGCTCTTCTCCCCCCCGGACATCGCCTCCAACCGGTGGAAGGCCTTCCGGGCTGGCCTCGCCCGGATCGTCATCCCGCCGCTGAGGGGGTCCTCCTCGTTCTCCAGGACCAGCTCCCCCTCGCCATCGGAGAGGCGGTTGAAGGTATCCCTGAAGTTATCGTTGATCCCGTCGAAGGCGGCCATGAAGGCCTCTCTCTTCATCTCCTCGTACCGGTCGAGCTTCGCGAGGAGGTCTTCCCTCTCCCGCTGGAGGGTCTCTCGCCGGTCCCGGAGGGTCTCTCGCCGGTCGAAGACCCGGTCGTACTCCTCGATGGCGAGCATGTTCACCGGCTCCAGCTCCTCCATCGACCTCTCCAGGGCGTTGATCTTTCTGATTATAGTCTGGCTCTTGGGTGGCTCCTCGGAGGCGTCGATCCCGAAGCTCTCGATCTCGGCCCGCAGGCCTTCGGCCGTCGACCTCATCTCCAGGGCGGCGCCCTCCGCCGCGGCGGACCGGGCCCGGATCCGCTCGAGCTCCCGGTCGGCGGAGTCGACCTCCCTCCCCTTGGCCATCACCTCGTCGAGGAGCCGGCTCCTCGTCCCCTTCAGGTCGGTCAGCTCCTCCTCGATCTCCCTCTCCCTCCGGCCGAGGTCGGCGAGGGCAACCTTCGCCGAGGCGATCCGATCGGCTGCGGCGCCCTTCTTCTCCAGAGCCATCCTCTTCTTCTCCTCCCGGGCATCCCGCCGCCCCGAAAGCTCCTCCTTTCGGGCGGAGAGGCTCTCCTCCCGGAGGCGGTGGCTGGTGATCTCAGCCTCGATCTCCGAGGCCTTCCGGGTGAGGGACCGGACTTCGGCCTCCAGGCCGTCGGCGAGGGCCGATAGCTCCGGGATCTCCGATCCCTCCAGGTCCCTCTCCAGGGACCTCGCCCGCTCCTCCGACCCCCTCGCTTCGGCCTCCTTCCCCCTGATATCCCGCTCCAGGAGGTCGAGCCCCTCCATCACCCCGGCGGCGTCCGCCTCCAGCTCCGCCAGCCTCCTCTCCCGCTCCTGGACGAGCCTCTCGAGCCGGACCCTCTGGCCGTCGATCTCCTCGATCCGGACCTCGATCCGCGAGACCTCCCGGCCCAGCTCCTCCACCCCTCTCCGGACCGAGGAGACCTCGCCCTCGACCCGGTCGAGCCGCTCGATCAGGGCATCCCTCTCGGCCTGGGCTGCCAGGACCTTCCTCTTCGCCTCCTCCAGCCTCTGCCGCTCGTCGGCGGCGAACTTGAGCCGCGACTTGAAGGTGCCCCCAGTCATGGCCCCCCCCTTCTCCACCAGGTCGCCGTCCAGGGTCACCATCCGATATCGGCCCATGAGCCTGCGGGCCGTCTCCAGGTCGTCTACGACCAGGGTGTCTCTGAAGACATGCCAGAAGGCGGGGAGGAACCGGGGGTCGAAGGCGACGAGGTTGATGGCATAGTCGACGATCCCCAGCTCCTTCGGAGCCGCCGGTGGGGTGCCCGATGCCATCTTGTTGAGGGGGAGGAAGGTGGCGCGCCCCGCCTTCGACCTCTTGAGGCTCTCGATCGCCCGGGCCGCATCCCCGTCGGTCTCGGCGACGATGCTCTGGAGCCTCGCCCCCGCCGCCACCTCCAGGGCGGTGGCGTAACCCTCGCTGACGTTTCCGAGCTCTGCGATCGTCCCGAAGAGGCCAGCAAGTTCTCCACGACTGATGGCGGACCGGATCGCCTCCACCGCCCTGCTGTAGCCAGAACCCTCCCCCGCGGACCGGAGGCTCGCCTCGGCCCGGGCCCGCTCCATCTGAAGCCGCTGGAGGTTCTCATCGACCCGCGCCATCTCTCGCCTTATCGATATCCGCGCGGAGTCGAGGTCGTCCCTCTCCTCCTCGAAGATCGATATCCTCTCCTCCAGCTCATCCCGCTCCCGGCCGATCCGGCCCCTCTCCCGGTCGAGCCCCGCCATCGCCTCCCTCGCCTCGGAGATCTCGATCGCCGCCTCCTCCCGCTCGATGGAACGCCTCCTGGCGGCGTCTAGGTGGCGGTCTCTCTCCCTCATCAGGTCCGCCACCCTCGACTTGGCCTCCTCCACCTCCTTCTTGGCGATGGCGAGCCGGTCCCTCACCTCCGCATACCGGGCGTCGGCCCGGGCTATCTTCTCTCTATACGAAGCCAGGGTCTCCTCCCGTTCTTGGATCTCGGCGAGGATGCTCGCCTTCCGGATGGAAGCGTCCCGGATCCGCGAGGCGAGCTCCTCCGCCTCCCGGCCGAGGCGGTCGGCCTCGAGGTAGGCGGACCTCTGCTCCGCCTCCAGCTCGGCGATCTCGCCGTCGGCCCTCTCGATCCGCCCCTCGTCCGCCTCGATCTGTCCCTTCACCTCCACCATCCGCCGCTTTACCTCGATCTGCTCGTCCTCGCCCTTGAAGGTGATCTCGGCGTTCAGCCCCTTCAGCTCCCCCTCCAAGGAAGAGAGCTCCGCCCTGCAACGGTCCAGCCGACCGGTGAGCTCCGCCTCCTCCGATCGGAGGTCGAGGACCTCAGCCTCGAGGTCGGAGAGCTCCGATTCCGCCTCCTTCAGCTTCGCCAGAAGGAGGAACGCCTCCATCCGCCGCTTCTCCTCCCTCTGGGCCTGGTAGGCGAGGGCCCGGTCCCTCTCCTCGGCGAGCCTCGATAGCTGGGACTCGACCTCCTCGAGGATGACGTCTCCCCGGTCGATCCTCTCCCTCACCACCTCCAGCTCCTCCAGGGCCTTCTTCTTCTTCTCATCGAACTCGGCAACGCCCGCGATCTCGTCGACGATCCTCCTCCTCTCCAGGGAGGACATCTCTATGATCCTGGTGACGTCCCCCTGCATAACCACGTTGTACCCCTCGGGGGTGATCCCGGCTCGGGAGAGATGATCGTGGATCTCCGCCTGGGTGCAGGGGTTGCCGTTAAAATAGTAGATGCTCTGGTACTTGTTCTTGGTCAGCCTGACCTTCCTCGATATCTCGACGACGTCCACGTCGACGGGGACGCCTCTCTCGGAGTTGTCGAACTTGACGGTCACCTGGGCGAAGTCGGGGTTTTTCCCGTTGTCCCCCCGGTAAATGAGGTCAGGAAGCCTCTCGGCCCTCATCGCCCTGCTGGACGATAGGGATAGGGCGAAGAGAAGAGCGTCAACGACGTTGGACTTGCCACTGCCGTTGGGCCCGGTGACGGCGATGAAGTCGTTTTTGAGGGGTATCACCGCCCTCCTGCCGAAGGACTTGAAGTTTACGAGCTCGATCTCCTTGATGTGCAACCTCGACCACCTTTGCTACTCCAACCCGGTCCGGGAGATCTCATCAACCTTCCGGCCGCCCAATCTCGGAGCCGGTATGGCCCCGAAGACCCCCTGGTCGATCTATCTCCGGAGACTTTGTATCTTCTCATTAAAATACCTATTCAATGGTTTATATTTTGGTTTCCCCTATCTTTGACTGCAAAGAGATGGATTGATTAATTAACGAGGACCAACGACCAACCATTCGGGGCTGGTTCGTTGCTGGAGTTTTTGACCTTCGCCGTCTCTCTCGTCGCCCTCTACAGCGGGGCTAGGGCGATCACCGATAGCGCCGTCCACTTCGCCAAGGTCCTGGGGATCTCCGAGTTCGTCATCGGGGCGACGGTCGTCGCCTTCGGCACCGCCCTCCCGGAATTTTCGACGTCCATCGTCGCGATGGTCGCCGACGGCGGCACCCCCGAGATCGCCGCCGGAAACGTCCTCGGATCGATCCTGGCCAACACCGGCCTCGCCCTCGGCGCGGCAGCGGCCCTCTACGGGATATACATCGACAGAAAGATCCTGGAGACGGACCTATCCTTCCTCCTGGCCTCGATGCTGGCGATTTACGTCGTCTTCCTCGACTACAGAATAACCTGGATCGAGGGGGTCGTTCTCATCGCCGTCTACCTCGCCTTCATCCACCACGAGATCTCCGAGCACCGGAAGGGGGAGGCGAAGGGGAGCGAGAAGCTCGATCCCAGGCGCCTGGGCATCTTCTTCGGCGGGGTCCTCATCCTGTCCGTCGGCGCAAACTACATGATCGAGGCGATCCAGTCGATCTCCTCGACCCTGGGGATCTCCGAGGGGGTGGTGGCGGTGATCCTCCTCGCCATCGGAACCTCCCTCCCCGAGATCAGCACCGCCATCGTCGCCGCCAAGAACGGCCGGGGAGACATCGCCATGGGAGACATCATGGGCGCCAACGCCTTCAACGCCCTGATCATCCTCGGAGCCTCCTCCCTGGTGGGGGACGTAGCCGCGGGAGAGGCCTTCGTCTCCGTCACCCTCCCCGTGGTGGTGCTGATCAGCCTCCTTCTGGGGTTCATGATCCTGGGCAACAGGATCACCAGGTTTGAGGGGAGCCTGCTCGTCGCGATATACCTCCTGGAGGTCATCGCGATCCTGACGATCCTGTAAATAAGGGACATGGGACGATCTGATCTGAGGACGGTTTGATCCCGGGGCGATCTGAGAACGGGATGGGAGAAGAGATCCCCGGCCGCCGCCCTCTAGCTCGAGACGATCTTCTGGATCAGGGCCGTGATCCCGGGCTTTCCTTCCCGGGGAGGCTCGGCGGGCAGGCAGGTGGGCCCCATCGGGAAGGAGCCGAAGATCTCTTTATTGAACCGGTCGGCGATCTCGTCGAAGATCCTCTTGTAGGCGACGCAGTGAGGGTCGACGCCCAATAGCTCCCCGCCGGAAGGCGCTATGGCGTTGTAGGGGCATCCTCCCCGGCAGTACCTGAGATGTCGGCATCCTTTGCACTCTTTGTCCACCCGCTCTTTGAAATCCTGCATCCTCCTTCCCGCATCGGACCCCGCGAGGTCTGCCTGGGTCGGCCGGTCTCGGACGTGGCCCATCACCCACTCCGGCATCCCGACAAACCGGTAGCATGGGTAGATGCTGCCGTCGGGGCCCACGGCGAAGGTGTCTTCCATGCAGTCGACGTAGGTGCAGACCGTCCCCCGGCCGGTGAAGACGCATCTAGCGAGGTCGTTGATGTTCCTTACCTCGATCTCGTCCATATTCTCCAGGTACTTGTCGAGGAGGTAGACGAGGAGCTCGCCGTACTTCTCGGGATCGAGGGCCCACTTATTGGGGTCGTCGCTCTTCAACGATGGGAGGGCGGGATGGAGCTTGAGGGTGAGGCCGTTCTCTAAAAAGAAGTTGAAGATATCCTCCTTGAAGTCGATCGAGCGCGAGGTGAAGGTGCAGATGAACTGGACGGAGAGGCCGTGGGCCTTTGCGACCGCGTAGCCTGCCATCGTCTTATCGAAGTATCCTTTCGATCTCTGGAGGTCGTTGAGGTCCCTCGGACCGTCGAGGCTTGAGCCGATGGGGATCTGGTACTCGGCGAGGACGGAGGCCAGCTCCGGGGTCATCTTCCAGAGGTTCGTCTGGAGGGCGAAGGCTATCTTCCGAGGCCGGAGGCCCTGGGTGATCGAGGCCAGTGCCTCGCGATAGAAGTCGGCGCCCGCGAGGAGCGGCTCGCCGCCGTGGAAGGTGAAGGTGACGGGGTCGTCCCGGAAATCTTTCAGCCATTCGACGATCTCTTTTACGGTGTCGATCGTCATTATGGGGGACCGTTCATCGGAGGACCAGCAGTAGCTGCAGCTGGATGGACAACCCAAAGTGGGGATGATCATCACGTGAAAAGGCCTTTTCTGAGCCACGCTCTTTTTGGTATTCTTCAAGGTACTAATAGTTTTCCGGCTTCTGGTTTTTTCGCTGATACCGCGGCTATTCGGACGAAAGAGTGGGGGCGACTCCGGCCCCCCACCATTCCGCAAAGGCTTTACCCCTCCGGGCCGATCCAGGTCAGGAGAGTTTGAGGATGGAGATTCTGGCGGACGTCGGCGGAAGGCCGGGGATAGACTGCAGGGGCTTTTGCAGCTACTGCTACTTCAAGGGAGTAAAGCTGAAGGAGCTGAAGCCCTTCGGGTGCAAGAGGTGCCTACCTTTTCAGAAGGGGTGCGACTACTGCTCCCGGGCGATCGCCGAGGCTTACCCAGGCTTCAAGCCGATGGCGACGGTGGCGATGGAGGTGGCCGGAGCCGCCTTCGGGAGGAGGCCCGATAAGGTGACGATCAGCGGCGGCGGCGACCTCAGCTGTTACCCAGAGCTCCTTCCCCTGGCCCGGATGGTGGGGCAGGGTGGGGTTCCCATCCACCTCGGCTACACCAGCGGCAAGGGCTTCACGAAGGGCGACGAGGCCGACGACCTGATCGAGGCGGGGGTGAAGGAGGTCTCCTTCACCGTCTTCTCGACGGACCCGGCCCTTCGGAGAGAGCAGATGAACGACCGCCACCCCGAGGCCGCCCTCGCGAACCTCCGGCGGTTCGCCGAGGAGTGCGACGTCTACGCCGCCTCCGTTCTCATCCCGGGGGTCAACGACGGCCCCGAGCTCGACCGGACCTGCCGGGATCTGGAGGAGATGGGGGTCAAAAACCTGATCCTGATGAGGTTTGCAAACTCTCGGGAGCAGGGGCTGATCCTCGGAAACGAGCCGATCATCCCCGGGGTCGTCCCCCACACCGTCGAGGAGTTCCGGGATATCGTGACGGAGACGAACGATCGATACAGCTTCAGGGTGGCGGGAACCCCCCTCTGGGACCCCGTGACGAAGTCCCCCTTCGCCCTCGCCCACCACAAAGACCTGATAAGAAGGCTTCCCCAAGTCCGGAAGGGGGCGACCCTCATCACCAGCTCCGTCGCCGCCCCCCTCCTCAAAGCGATCTTCGATGAACTTTGCGACCTCGTCAACGTCGTCGCCGTAAAAAAGGAGATCGGCTGCCTCATCACCATCCAGGACCTCCTCGACCTCGACCTCTCGGGGCTGAAGGAGACGGTGATCCTCCCGGGGAGGACGATGGCCTTCGACCCCGAGATCAAACGGGTCCTCTCCAGGGACGGGGTCAAGAGGCTCGTTCGGCGCGGCCCCGACAGGCTGACCGTCGACGGCGAGATGTCCATCAGCATGACCCCCGAAGAGGTCTTGGAGGTGGAGGTGGAGGCCTTCGCCGAGCTGATCGATGAGATCAACGCCCTGGGAGTCTGAGACGGATATGAAGATACCATGGGGATGGAGATTCAGATGAAGACGACGATCGTATCCCCCAAGGTCTACACCTACGGCTCCCTCGTCCTCGGCGGCGTCCTCAGGGATCGGGGCCACGCCGCCTCGATCACCAGGGACCTATCATCCGACGGGGATCTGACCCTCCTCAGCCTCTTCTCCACCTCCCAGCTCCTCGACCCCGGGATCCGGGATTTTGCGAGAAGATCTCCGAGGATATACGTCGGCGGCCCCGTAGGCCTCGTCCCCGAGATCGTCCTCGGAGAGCTGGAGGTCGATGCGGTGGTCGTCGGCGAGGGGGAGGAAGTAGTCGGGGACCTCGTCGAGGGGGGGCCATCGGAGGAGATCCCCGGCCTCGCCTTCCGCCGGGACGGCGAGGTCGTCAAGACCGATCCGGTCCCGGTCTCCGATCTCGACCACGTCATGCCCCTCATCCCCGACGACCTGAAAAGCCAGAACGTCCGGGGCGCCAACGTCTACATCGAGACCCATCGGGGATGCCTTGGAGGCTGCACCTTCTGCCAGGTCCCCCGGTTCTTCGGCCGATCGATCCGATCCCGATCCCTCGAGAACATCCTCGCGGAGGTCAGGGAGATGAGGAGGAGGGGGGTCACCAGGGTAGCCGTCAGCGGCGGGACTGGGTCCCTATTCGGCTACGGCGGGGCCGTCAACAAGGAGGCCCTCATCGAGCTCCTCCGGTCCCTCGCCGAGATCCTGGGTCCGAAGAACCTCTCAGTCCCGGACATGAGGGTCGACTTCGTCGACGAGGAGATCCTGGAGGCTATCCGAAAGTACACCGTCGGCTGGGTCTTCTTCGGGATCGAGTCGGGAAGTCCCGGGATCCTCAGGGCGATGAAGAAGGGGACGACCCCCGAGAAGAACCTGGAGGCGGTGGAGCTCGCCCACCAGTCCGGGGTCAAGGTCGGGGGGAGCTTCATCGTCGGCTACCCCGGCGAGACGGAGGAGAACTACCAGGCGACCCTCGACTTCATGGAGGAGGCGATGCTCGAGGACGTCTTCGCCAGCGTCGCAGAGCCGATACCAGGAACGCCCCTCGCCAAGCTCGCCCTGGAATATCCGAAGGAGGATAACCCCCTCTACCGGGAGCACGCCGGCGATTATCGGGCCCTGAGGCTCTCGGAGGCCGAAGCCCGATGCTTCAACCTGATGCTCCACGGGATGAGCTGCAGGCCCGTCCCGAGGATCGTCGATGGCGGGATCTACTCCGCCCTCCTCGAGGAGGCGAGGGTCCAGGGGAGGGACGTGAGGAGGGTGATGGACCTTCTCGCGAAGTACCGAGGCAGGATCGTCTGATCCCCTTCACCCGCCATCTTCTCTGAAGGTCTCTTCTCCGAAGGTCTCGACGATCCAACGTTCCAGGCGGTCCCTCGCCGCCGAGAGGGCCCGCCTCCGATCCTCCGGATCCTCCACCATCGAAGGGTCCTCCAGGGGCAAGAACGCCCTCCACCTCCCGCTGGGGAAGAGGGGGCAGGGCTCGGAATCGAAGTCGCGGATCTTGGCCACCACGTCGAAGGCCGTGCGCCAGAGCTCCTTTGCGCTCTTCGACCTCTGCCGGGAGATGTCTATCCCCCTCTCGGCCATCGCCTCCACCGCCAGGGGGTCCATCTCCCGGGGGTCCACCCCGGCGCTCCGGACGATGTAACGGTCGGGGTAGAGGTGGCGGAGGAGCCCCTCGGCCATCTGTGACCGGGCGGAGTTATGGGCAGAGAGGAAGATGACCTTCACCTTTTTTGACATGCTACCATATTCGAGGTGCCTGAGATAAAAAAATTTGCCTACATATGAAGGCAAGCTCGATCATCCAGGGCCCTGGCGAGGGGCAATTTTGTGGCAGATCCCGTTGATCCGACGCAGATGGAAGGTGGGTCGAGGTGGCGCGGTGGAGATAAATAGCTTGAGGGGGGGTTGAGGTATGCGGCGGATTCCGCATAAATGAGCTCCAGATCCCCCTGGAGAGGAGATATCAAGATGGCCGTGGTGCCGATAGTCTCCGGAGACATAGATTCCCTGGTGATGTGCAAGATCCTCAACAACGAGAGGCAGGAGCAGCACCCCATCTTCATCGACTTCGGCCAGATATCCGGCGATGAGGAGTGGGAGGCCTGCAGGAGCGTCTTTGAGAGGTGCGACCTTCCGCCGCCTGAGAGGATAGACCTGAGCGGCTACTGCAGATCGATAGAGTCCGACGTCCGGGGAGAGTGCAAAGCGAGCTACATCAACGCCTTCCTCCCGGGGAGAAACCTCATGGCTCTGATGGCCGCCGCCTCCTACGCCTACCAGCGTGGGATAAAGATCGTGGCCATCGCCCTCCTATCGGATGAGAGCCGTCGGTTCCCGGACCAGACCGAGGAGTTCCTCGTCAACGCCAACTTCGCCATCAACTCCGCCTTCGGCGACTTCATCACCATCCTCACCCCCCTCATAAACTTCACAAAGGAGGACGTCCTCAACACCGCCAGATGGTACGGCCTCCCCATCGAGGAGACCTTCTGCTGCCACCCCGGAAGAAACGGAATCTGCAGGAGCTGCACCGCCCGAAAGGCCGTCGTCGACCCCCCGGGGAGGGAGTGAAGGGATGATTGAGATCGCCGATCCGGAATTTTCAGAGCCTAAATCGGCTATGGAGAGGCTGGAGGAGATGGCGCGGGGGGAGGTATTCAAGCCTCAGGCCCTCCTCCCCCGGAGGAGGGCCTTCCTCATCTTCCGGGTGGAAGACCTGGACCGGGTCCGGGAGTTCTGCAGCTTCGCCAAGGGGGTCGACCCCCGCCTCGACTTCATAGACTTCGCATTGAAGGTCCATTTCAAGAACGAGAACGCCGTCTACGTCCGACGCTGCATCACGAAAAGGATCGAGGCGTCATCGATCGTCTTCGTCCTGGTGGGCAAGACCTTCCAAGACTGCGAATGGGTCGACTGGGAGGTTCGAGAGAGCCTCCGGATGAAGAAAAATCTGGTGGCCCTGAGGCTGAACGACGAGCCATCCCTGAAGGCTCCCAAAGTCCTGAGAGATCATAGGATCAAGCTTCTGCCTTCGGGGGAGGAGATCCGAGATCTGATCCGGAAGAACGCCTCGGATCGATAGCCAGTAAAACCCATCCCAGAGCATCTCATCTAGAGGATCTCAGTTTACGGTTATCGCCTTGACCTTGCCATCAACTCGCCATAATGAGGAGTTTTTTCCCGATATGACGAATATAGCCGGAATTTGAGGATAGAAGGATCGGCTGGAAAATAAAGAAAAAAGGGGTGTGCAGGCTCTCGCCTACACTGCGGGCATGACCAGAGATCTCTCGCCGGCCGCGCGGAACTCTCTCGCTCCACCCATTCCGTATCCCTTGCGGATGTCGTCCCAGGTGAAGATGAGGGCGGGGTTTGCGAAGCAGACCTTGATCAGGGGGTTGCACGCGTAGGCGTCGAAGCGGCCCGCGTGAGCGGCGCTGGAGATGCCTGCATACTCGCCCTGGTGGCCGACGTTCATGGCGTAGTTCGGATAGTTCGCGCCTCTCAGCTCGAGGGGGCTCCCCTCGTCGCCCTGGTAGCTGAAGACGTTGGTCGGACCGCACTGGTCCTGCAGGTCGTATCCGAAGAAGCCCATCCTGCCCCAGCCGTCCTTGTGGATCAGGTGGCTGAGGTACCAGGCGGCGAGGCCAGACTGGCTGTTTCCGGTCAGGCAGGCAGAACCGATGGCGCTGGCGGCGGCCATGACCGCGGACCTCTGGGAACCGCCGAAGTGGTCCTCCAGCAGGGTCGGGAAGGACTCGTACTGCTCCATGGCGTAGAGGGTCGTCTCGGTGGCGATGTCCTTGGAGGTCTCCAGGGTGGCGGGAGCCTTGCCCCAGTCGCCGAACTTGTCCACGCCGTAGTCGCAGGCGTAGTAGGAGAAGTCGTCCAGGACGTCGTTGGTGTAGGCGGCCGTGGCGTACTGGGTGAACCCGACACCACCGGACATGTAGCTGCCGAGCCAGATCTGGTCGTAGAGCATCGCGCCGGCGGCGACGACGTTCAGGGAGACCTGGGGCGGGTCGAAGGCCTTGACCCTGGAGGTCTGGACCATGTCGGCGAGGAAGCCGAAGGATAGTCCACCGGGCTCGTTGGGGCCTCGGGCCCTCCTCGCGGGGAGCATGTCGGCCATCTGGATGACGGCGGCGTGCTTCGCGGCGAAGGCTAGGTCAGCCACAGCGGCCTCACCGGCGCACATGTTGTAGGCGTCGATGAAGGTCATGGAGAGCTGCATGGCGCTCCACCTGGAGGTGGTACCGCCGTCGCAGGTCCTGGAGACGATGGTGGGGATGTGGATGGCCTGCCAGGAGGTCTTGCCCATGGCTGCCTTTATCTCCTCAGCCTGCTCGGCGGGGAAGAGCTTGTTGATGTCGATCAGGTACTGGTCGTCGATCTCGTCCGCCAGGTCGTCGTCGCCGGTGAACATCCGGACGTTACAGTCGTCGACGAGGGCGGGGTGGGTCTCGACCATGTGCTCCTGGACCACGGCTGCACCGGGCATGGCGTGGTTGAGGATCTCGAGGTAGTTGTTGATCGTCTCGGGGGTGACCTCTTTACCCAGACGCTTCTCCAGCACCTCGTGGGCCATGTCCAGACCGACGACGATCGTCCTTCGGATGTCGTCCCACATCTGCTGCATGGCGGGGTTGTTGACGAAGTGGAGGTCGTCACCCTCTACGATGTACTCCGTGGTGGAGAGCTTGTAGGGGACGAGCTGCCTCTGGCCCAGCGGCACGCCGCCGGCGTGGAGGTAGGGGTTGTACATGGAGATGCCACGCTTGCCCTCCAGCTTCTTGGAGGCCTCCATGAACTCCCTCTTACGGGCGTTCTGCTCGGGACCAAGCCTCTCGTAGACGGTCTTCGTCCCGCTGAGGTCGAAGTCCTTTCCGAACTTCTTGTTCAAAGCCTTTACGAACAGCTTTTTAGTGTGAATCTTTCCCATCTTTAATCACCACCATTTACTCTGGCCTGAATCCCCACTTGCTTCTCCGCTCCCACATGTGGTGGAGGGTGACCAGACCCTCGTCGAGGGTCCTCTTGTCTGCGGTGCAGGGTCCACCGAAGGAGACGTTGTCGCACCTGAAGATGGTGGTCCTCTTCTTCGCCTCTGCCTCGCTCATCGGCTTTCCGGCGTTGACCTTTCTGTCCAGGGGGATGCCGACCTGGTCCTTGACGTAGTATACGTTGCCGTCGGACCCGAGCTCAGTCCTGGCGAGCATGTCGAACATCATGCCGTCCTCGTCGAGCCTCAGGGAGTGGCCGTGGACGGTGCAGCCCCTCATGGTGGCGAGAGCGGGATCGCACATCTCGGTGTCCATCATGATCTTGGTGTACTGCTCAATGTCTCTCTCTCTGGCCTCGACGATCTGTCGGCCGGAGAGGGTGCCGGGGTCTGAGCCTCTGCAGTTGATGGCCGCCCAGTAGCTCCTGAAGTAGGGGATGGCGGGGGCGTTGTACATGGAGTCAGCGAACTGGGAGTACCTGATCCTGTCTCCAGCAGCGGCGCCGGGGGTGGGCGTGACGATCTGCCTTATGGGACAGTCGGGCTCTCCCATCTCAGCCAGGGGCGGGTGGGTGCTGGGGTAGTCTGCACCGGGGGCCCTGTGGCCCATGATGGTTACAACGTCGGCGTCGGAGATGTCTCTCAGCTTCTCCAGATCGCCAGACATGTGCTTGCGTCTGTTCTTGCCGACAGACGTGGTGCCGGGATAATATTGGGGTTTGTATGCCATATCCTTAACCTCCTTGTGAAAATGTTATGTGTCACCGCCTGTATCAGACAAAATGGCCAGGTCGCGTTCCCTCTTGGCCTTCGGATCGACCAGTCCAAGGATCCTCTTATCCTCCACCTCGCTACCGTACTTCGCATAGTCCGATACGGTGGGCTTGGTGTGAAATAGTTGCTTTCTCTTGATGGTGAAGGTGCAGGGCAGCACTCGCTCGCATGCCGCTTTGACCCCTTCAATCTTCTCCTCGCTCTCCAGCTCCAGCCAGATCCGTCCCACCTTCACCCTCAGCTCCAGGGCCGAATCCCCCAACTCCAGGAGCATGTTCATGTGCTCTTCGATGGGGATCCCTTTGCCGGGCCCATAGGGCACCGACTTCGGGAGGTTGGGACCTTGAATCATGATCCGCAGGATGCCTCCCGAGCGGTATATCTCTTCCAGGAGGCGCTGGGCCGTGTCCGGCTTTAGAAATCTTTGAGGGAAGATCTCTATCTGGACCGATTCCGTGTCTGATTTAGTGACCATGCATACTCAACCTATCTATACAGCCTCCGCAACTGCTACGATAGGCTCGCGGAACTCCTTGATCTCTCCGTAAACGGCTCCGACCAGTCCGGAAGTCATCTCCGGAGTGAACATCTGAGTGCCGGCGTCAAGAGCAACCGCTGCAGACACGCAGGGGATGGCGAATCCTCGAGAGTGCCTCGTCACGACGTGGTTGCCGTTGAATACGCCAGGTCCGCCGCCGCCGTAGATGGAGTGGCTGAAGAAGGAGAACCCGACAGCAGTTCCCATGACCTTGCCCCAGTCACAGCCGGGCAGGGCGGTCTCTTTCTCGATGACGTCGTTGAAGTACAGCAGGGTCGAGGAGACGGCCTGAGCGCCTCGGAGAGCGCCGCAGTTGACCATGGTGGCAGCTAGGGTGCCTGCCGCACAGTATGCGTTCCACATGGGGACGTCGTTTGCCTCGTACATGACGAACCCAGAGGGGAGCTTCTCGCCGGCCTTGATGACCTTGTCCTCGATGGCCCTCTCTACGACGCTGTGGACGACGGTCCCGATGGTCCCGGTCTTGCCGTTGGACTTGACGAGGTCGTAGACCATGTTGTTGGCGTTGAGGCCCTGGTAGGCGAGGCCGAGGAGCTGATACCTCTCGAAGATGCCTATGGCGTTGCCCATCTCGAAGTTCCCGATCTGCTCGTAGATGGAAGAGAGGGCAGCGGCGTTCATGGCGTTCCTCTTGGTGATGGCTGCGATGTGGTTTGCCATGATGTTTCGAAGAGCGAAGCCGAGACCTTCATCATTCTGGGGGATGTTGAGAACAGAGGCGATGTTTCCGCCAGCCATGGGGACGGTCTGCGGGTACTGGCCCCAGACGGCTGCGTGGATCATGGGGGCTTCAAACATGCCGGCCTTGAACTTCGTGACGAGCGCCTCACAGGCGGCGGCTGCGGTAGCGGTAGTGCCGACGACGAACTCAGCGGCGGCGTCGACCCTGGCGGTGGGCACCTGGACCAGTAGCTGCTTTCCTCCACCCAGGACCTTGACTGCGGTGTCGTCTCCGGCTTCGACCTGGAGGAGCTTCTTGATCTCGGCAGCGAGGGAGTCGGCGTTGGCGACGACGTCGTATTTGAGCTCGCGGCCCTTTATCTGCCTGCCCTGCCCTCCGACCTTTCCGGTCTTCAGAGCGTTCTCGATCCCTGCCAGGTTGACCGCCACTGTCCGCTTGGTCAGGTTGATCAGCTTCTTCATCGCTGCGTTCTTGAGTGGGCTGACGGCGCTCAGGTCAACGTCACTCTTTAAAAGAACGCCACGGTCACTATAGAGGTCTATTTTGTCAGACACGTTCTTTTTCCTCCTTTACCTTTTAGCAGGAAACTGAATATACCGGGGCTGCCGGAGCGAACGGTATGACGATTTTCTAGAGTTGTCATACCCGACAATGATCCTAGTTACTACAGTCTCCCGCCGAAGAGATCATGGTCATAACGCTACTTAAAGTTTTTGTGCGATACATTTAATAACAATACATTTATTCGAATGTGTACAAATATGCCCCGTAGTGTGAAAAATGGATAAATTAATAGTCTCGCAGACGTGTCGCAATAATTAAAGAGAATTCACCTAAATAATGGGGCCAATTATCCGATAACATTCCATCTTTAGTCCAGATAATATCAGCAGATTGATCTTGTTGTATCTGAAATGGGAATCGAAAATCACGTTAAAAATTTGAAGGTGAATACCTGACCGGGAAGATTGTGTTACAATTGACGGACAGTCTCCGATCGCTTGAGGATAATGGGTATCATCAGTGATCGGACGTTCGATGGTGGCCGCGAAGATGCGACGATGAACTGACTGGAGGATCCTCCGGGAGGAAAAACAGCATCGTTGAACCTCTACACCCCGATCGATCAAGATCTGACGGCTTGAGCCTTGCGATAAATACTTATATCATCTCCAAAACTGGCGGGGTTCGGATGCATCTCATCATCGCCGAAAAGCACAACGTCGCCAAGAGGATCGCCCAGATGCTCTCCGGGTCCAAGCCCAAGGCCAAACGGGTTCACGGAATCGAGGCTTTTTATTTCGACGATAAGGTCGTCATGGGCCTCTCCGGCCACATAGTCGGGGTAGACTACCCCCCCGGCTACAACAACTGGCAGAAGGTGGACTACCGAGACCTGATCCACGCCCAGGTAGTGACCAGGCCGACCCAGGGGAAGATAGTATCCGCCCTCCACGACCTCGGAAAGGATGCTGACCGGATCACCATCGCCACCGACTACGACCGGGAGGGGGAGCTGATCGGGGTCGAGGCGCTGAGGATAGCTGAGGATGCAAACCCCTCAATAAAAGCCGACAGAGTCAGGTTCAGCGCCATCACCAAGGCCGAGATCCTCGACGCCTTCGAATCTCCCGGGATCGTCGACTTCGACCTAGCCTCCTCCGGGGAGGCGAGGCAGGTGGTCGACCTGATCTGGGGCGCCGCCCTCACCCGGTTCATATCCATCACCTCCGGGAGGCTGGGGAAGGGCTTCCTATCGGTGGGGAGGGTCCAGTCTCCGACCCTGGCCCTCATCGTCGACCGGGAGAAGGAGATCGAGGCCTTCAAGCCCCAGACCTACTGGAAGATCAGCGCACGCCTCGACAAGGACCTCCAGGTCAAGCACGAGAAAGGGAGGTTCTGGGACGGCGAGCTGGCGAGGTCGATATTCGAGGGGCTCGGGGACGTCGCCACCGTCGTCTCCATAAGGGAGAAGACCCGGACCGACAGGCCTCCCGCCCCCTTCGACACCACCGCCTTCATCAGCGCCGCAAGCGGCATAGGCTTCTCGGCCGCCAATGCCATGAGGATCGCCGAGTGGCTATACACCAGCGGGTTCATCAGCTACCCCAGAACCGAGAACACCGTCTACCCGAAGACCCTGGACCTCCGGGATCTGGTATCGATCTTCAAGAAGGGGCCCTTCCGGGAGGATGCGGAGCGGGTCCTGTTGGGGCCGATGGTCCCGACCCGAGGGAAGAGGTTCTCGACGGACCACCCCCCCATATACCCGACGGCTCCGGCCACCAAGGCGGATATGAAGCCCGACCAGTGGAAGATCTACGAGCTCGTCGTCCGAAGATTTCTGGCCACCCTCTCCGGACCCTCCCGCTGGATCGTCATGAACGTCCATCTGGACATAGAGGGCCAGCCCTTCAGGGCGACGGGCGCCCGGCAGATCGAGGCCGGGTGGCGAGCGTGCTACCCATACAGCAAGGCCGCCGAGGAGATCCTCCCCGAGCTCTCCGAGGGGGAGAAGCTCCGGGTCCTGGGAAAAGAGCTGGAGGAGAAGGAGACCCAGCCGCCTTCGAGATACGGCCAGGGGAGGCTCGTCAAGCTGATGGACGAGCTGGGGCTGGGGACGAAGTCGACGCGGCACGAGATAATAAGCAAGCTCTACGCCCGGGCCTACGTCCAGGGAAACCCCATGAAGCCGACGAACACCGCCTACGCCGTCATCGAGGCCCTCGAACGCCACTCCCCCAACATCACCAAGCCGGATATGACCCGGACCCTGGAGGAGGACATGACGAAGATCGCCAACGGCCACGTCGGAGAGGAGGCGGTGATCGAGGAGTCGAGATCGATGCTCGACGCCGTCTTCGACGACCTCCTCAGCCACCAGGAGGAGATCGGTACAACCCTCCGCGAGGGGCTCCGGACCGACAAGATCGTGGGCAAGTGTCCCAACTGCGGCCACGAGCTGATCATCCGGAGGGGACGGCGCGGCAGCAGGTTCATCGGTTGCGCCGGCTACCCCGACTGCACCTTCACCCTCCCCCTGCCGAAGTTCGGGATGATCGTCGTCACTGACAAGGCCTGCGAAGAGCACGGGATGCAGCATATAAGGATCATCAACAAGGGGAAACGCCCCTGGGATCTGGGCTGCCCCAAATGCAACTTCGACCAGTGGCAGGCGAAGAAGGCCGAGGAGGCGAAGAAGAAGGCCGAGGTCGACCTCCTCGCCAAGATCCCCGGGATAGGACCCAAGACCCTGGAGAAGCTCGGGGCCGCCGGGGTGAAGACCGCCATGGACCTGGCCGGCGCCGAGGTGGAGGATCTGGCCGAGAGGACCGGCCTCGCCAAAAAGAAGATATCTTCGTGGCAGCTCGTCGCCAAGGCTATGGGCGACGAGGCTTCAAGCTGCTGATTATTGAGGATGGGCCTGGCCGGATTTGAACCGGCGACCACTCGGTTATGAGCCGAGCGCTCTAACCGGACTAAGCTACAGGCCCAAGAAGCGTATTTTTTAGACGCCGCCAACAGGGCTCGAACCTGTGACGATCTGGTTAACAGCCAGACACTCTACCAGCTGAGTTATGGCGGCTCGAACCCTGCCTTTTCGGGCAATCCATTTAAGCCTTTTGATCAGAAGGGGATCTCATGCGCGTTCTTAAAAAGAGCCTCCGGGGCGATGATGGGGAGATCACCCTGGTGCCCGAGTCGATCGACGACCTCTGGCACCTCAAGTATCTGATCGCCCCCGGCGACCTCGTCTTCGCCCTCACCCACCGGAAGGCTACCGCCTCTGCCGACAAGCTCCGGCCCGAAAAATTGGAGAGAAGGCCCGTCCGGCTCGGGATCAGGGTGGAGTCGGTGGAGTTTCACACATCCTCGAGCTGGCTCCGGGTCCACGGGGTGATCGAGGTGGGGCAGGACGTCTCCTCCTACCACACCCTCAACCTGGAGCCGGGGGCGGACGTCTCCATCGTCAAACGGTGGCGCCCCGACGAGATGGCCCGAATCCGGGAGGCGGTCGCCGAGGCGAAGCGGCCGAAGGTGGTGATCGCCCTGGTGGAGGAGGGGGAGGCGGCGATCGGGGTCCTCCGGCAGTTCGGGGTCGAGACCGTCTCGGAGATCAGGGCGGGGGGCGGAAAGGGGATGGGAGGCCGGGGTGGCGACCGCAGGACCGATTTCCTCGACGAGGCGGCGAAGGAGATCGCCAGGGTCGCCGCCTCCGACTCGAAGGTGATCCTGGCGGGGCCGGGGTTCACGAAGGAGGACCTGAAGAAGAGGATCGACGCCGCCTACCCCGAACTCGTTCCCAGGATCGTTCTTTACGACGCCTCGACCGTGGGGATCTCGGGGTTCCAGGAGGTCCTTCGGAGGGGGGCCGTCGACAGGCTCCTGGAGGAGTCGAGGCTCGCCCTGGAGACGACCCTCATCGAGGACCTCCTCCGGGAGATCGCCACCGACGGGAGGGCAGCCTACGGCCCCGCCGAGGTCCGGGGGGCGGCGGATCAGGGGGCGGTCGAGACCCTTATGGTCTCCGACGAGCTGGTCCGAAGTCCCGAGATGGATCGGCTGATGAGGTCGGTCTCCGACGCCCGAGGCCGGGTCGTGATCTTCAGCTCGGAGTTTGAGCCGGGAAAGAGGCTCTCGGCCCTGGGCGGCGTCGCGGCGATCACGCGGTACAAGATCGGCCGGTGACGGGACAGGTTCATATATCCCGCTGGAGGGGGTCGGAAGGATGATCCGCTGCGATCGGTGCTCGGGGAGGGCGGCAATATTTCAGAGGTACTCAGGACTCCACCTCTGCCCCCGCCACTTCGAGGAGGACGTCCACCGGAAGGTGAAGGAGGTCCTCCGGACGTACAGGATATTCGGCAGACCATGCAGGATAGCAGTGGCGGTATCCGGCGGAAAAGACAGCAACTCCCTCCTCTCGATCCTCCACTCCCTCTTCTCCTCCCGGGAGGACGTGGAGATCGTCGCCGTCTCCATCGACGAGGGGATCGCCGGCTATAGGCCCAAGACCCTCGCCGCCGCGGCCTCGGTGGCAAGACGGCTCGGGGTCGAGCACGTCATAAAGAGCCTGGAGGAGGAGTTCGGCGTCACCACCGACCTTCTCGCCTCCTCCGGCCAGCCCCAGGGCCCCTGCACCTTCTGCGGCGTCCTCCGGAAGGGGCTCCTCAACAGGGCGGCCCGAGACCTGGGGGCGGACGCCGTAGCCACCGGCCACAACCTCGACGACGAGGCCCAGACGGTGATGCTCAACTACCTGAAGGGGGACGTGGACCGGCTCTACAGGCTCCGGCCGAAGAGGGCGCTCCCGGGGATGGTCCCGAGGATAAAGCCGCTCCGGAGGGTGCCGGAGAAGGAGATGGGGGTCTACGCCATAGCCCACGCCATACCCTTCGAGACGGCGGGCTGCCCCTACATATCGAGGGCGATGAGGCAGGAGGTGAAGGACCTCCTGAACGACCTGGAGGCGGAGCACCCGGGGACCAAGTACGCCATCATGAGGGGCTTCGAGAAGATCCTGGCCCAAGGGCCCCCGGGATCCTACGAGGTCGTCGCCTGCACCAGGTGCGGCGAGCCCTCCAGCGACGGGATCTGCGCCACCTGCAGGCTCCTCGACCGCATCCGGGCGGAGCAAAGTCTTTAAATCTTCGAGGCGGAGGAGGGTGCGGGCCTCGGTGGCTCAGCTGGCTAGAGCGAGTGACTTGTAATCACTAGGTCGCGTGTTCGAATCACGCCCGGGGCTTAAATAATCTATATTTTGGAGGGAGAACGTGCGTCACATGTGGATTCTGATCGTCTCTACGGTGGCCCTGGCATCGGCCGCCGTAGACCCCCTCGCCCTCAACTTCACCGGAGACTTGGACGAGCTGGAGGCGCTCCTCGCCGGGGCGGATATCGGTGCCATCAACCGAACGGCGGCGGAGGAAGGCCGGAGCGGGGCAAACGCCGGGATGGAGCCGCCCTTCTTCCATCTGATGAGAAACGAGAGCATCTTCCTCGAGTTCAAGAACCTCACGGCTTCGATATTCCCGGAGGCCTTTGGAGTCGATTCGACCTGGAACGAGTCCTTCTTCGACGCCCTCCTCCGGGAGTGGTGGTGAGCTTTTCGAAGGAAAACTATAATCCATTTCAGGTCGGAACGGGATGATCTATGAGGGACTTCGCCAAGGATATCTTAGAGGTGCTGGAGGAGAACGCCAGGGCCACATCGGGGGAGATCGCGACCCTTCTCGGCCGCCCGGAGGGGGAGGTGGCTGCCGAGATCAAGAGCCTGGAGGACTCGGGGATCATAAGGAAGTACATGACGATGATCAACTGGGAGAAGGTCGACGACGGCTACGTCTACGCTATCGTCGAGCTTAAGGTCTCTCTCTCCCGAGACAAGGGGTACGACGCCATCGCCGAGAGGATCTCCCGTTTCTCCGAGGTCCAGTCGGTGAGGCTGATATCCGGCGACCACGACATATCCTTCACCGTTCGGGGGAGGTCGATGAAGGACGTCGCCTTCTTCGTCACCGAGAAGATCGCAACCCTGGAGGGGGTCGAGGCGACCTGCACCCACTTCGTCCTCAAGAGCTACAAGGAGCACGGGGTCATCCTCTACGACAGGGTCCAGCCGAAGAGACTGGTGGTCACGGCATGACGAGGAGCGAGACCGGCTCAAAGAACAAGAAGCTGGCCATGGAGAAGCCCGTCCTCTGGAGCCCCGAGTTCCACCTCTCCTCTACGGTGAGGGATATGCCCCCCTCGGGGATCAGGAAGTTCTTCGACATCGTGGTGGGGATGGAGGACGTCATCAGCCTCGGCGTGGGGGAACCGGACTTTCCCACCCCCTGGCACATCCGGGAGGCGTGCATCTACTCCCTGGAGTGCGGCCACACCTCCTACACCTCGAACAAGGGGCTCATCGAGCTGAGGGAGATTCTGGCGGAGTCGACGAAGGAGGAACTCGACCTCGATTACGACCCCGAGGAGGAGATCCTGATCACCACCGGAGTCTCCGAGGCCGTCGACCTGGCCTTTCGGGCGACTCTGAACCCGGGGGACGAGGTGATCGTCCCCCAGCCCTGCTACGTAGCCTACGTCCCCGACGTCCTCCTGGCGGGGGGAGTCCCAAAACCCGTCGCGACGAGGCTCTCCGAGGAGTTCAAGCTCCGCCCCGAGGACTTTCGGGACGCCATCGGCGAGAGGACGAAGGCCCTCGTCCTCAGCTACCCCAACAACCCGACCGGGGCGATCATGACCCGGGAGGATCTGGAGGAGATCGCAGACCTGGTGGTGGAGAACGACCTTCTGGTGATCTCCGACGAGGTCTATGGAAAGCTCACCTACGACGGCGACCACGCGAGCTTCGCCCAGCTGGAGGGGATGAGAGGGAGGACGGTCGTCCTCAACGGCCTCTCCAAGTCCTGCGCCATGACCGGGTGGAGGATAGGATACGCCATCGGCGACCCCGCCATCATCGGGGCGATGACCAAGGTCCACCAGTACACTATGCTCTGCGCCCCCACCATGGCCCAGGTGGCGGCGGTGGAGGCTTTCCAGCGGGGCGACTCCGAGGTGAAGGCGATGAAGCGGGAGTACGACCGGCGGCGGAGGCTCTTCGTCTCGGAGCTCGAACGGCTCGGCCTCCCCTGCTTCGAGCCGAAGGGGGCCTTCTACGCCTTCCCCTCCATCGAGGGGACGGGGCTCACCTCCGAGGAGTTCGCCGAGCAGCTCTTGAAGGAGCAGAGGGTAGCGGCCGTCCCCGGAAACGCCTTCGGCGAGAGCGGCGAGGGCTTCCTCCGCTGCTCTTACGCCACCTCCAGGGAGGAGATCCTGGAGGCGGTGGACAGGATCGAGCGGTTCCTGGCGGACCTGAGCGCATGAGCCAGGGGCTCAAAAGGGTTTAATACCCCCCTTCCGTTTCGACCTCGATGCTCAAGTCCCGTCTGGTGGACGGAAGGAAGGTCGACAGGCTGCTGGCTGGCCTCGCCCGCCTCGGCCTATCCCCCAACTCCTGGACCGCCCTCGCCCTGGCCGTCGCCATCTGGGGTTTCTTAGCCCTGGTGGGCCGCCAGCTCCTCCTCGGCTTCCTACTGTTCCTCCTATCGGGTTTCCTCGACGTGGTCGACGGCGCGGTGGCGAGGACTGCCGGCCAGACCTCAGCGGCCGGCGCCTTCCTCGACGGGGTCCTCGACAGGTACGTCGAGGCGCTCCTGATCCTGGGGCTTCTATTCTATATCGGCCCCGAGGCCGAGTTCATCATCCCAATAGGCGCCTGGGCAGGGATCCTCATCTTCGGGGCGGTGATGACCTCCTTCGTCCGGGCCTACGCCGACCACCGGGGGCTCGTCAAGGATCAGGAGGTTCTGGCGAAGAATATGGGAGGGCTCCTGGAGAGGGGCGAGAGGCTGATCCTCATCTATGCCGGGATGATGGGGGCCCTTCTATTCGGCGACGGCTGGCTTTTGGGGGCGATAGTCCTCGCCGCCTTCCTCTCCAACCTCACCGCCGTCCAGAGGATCGCCCTCGCGATGAAGTACGGCAAAGGGGGCTGACCCAGGTTTTATAAAAAGAAGAAAAAGACGGTCTGATGCGTTCTGGACGGAGAGCGTCTCTGCCAGCGGTGGACCTCCGGCCCCACCCCAAACCCATAGCGGGAGAGGGGGCCCAGACGTCGCTCAACGTCCAAGCCCCATTCTGTCCAATGGGCACAGTTTTGGCACGGCGTTTCTGCGGTGGAGGTCAGGATCTCGCGTTCCGCGCGGCAAGGGATGATGAAGTCATATTTAGTATTAAGCTTTTCGGTTAAGTTGCTACATTACCGGCGATGCCCTGGGAGAAGGTCTGGGCCTTACGCCATCCCCGATGGGAGAAGTGGATCTCTGCCCACCGGCGACGGAAGGTGCCGCCGACCTCAGGAACGTCCCCGGCCTTCCGTAGGAGGAGCTTCGACCCTCTCGAGGTAGAGGCGACCGGTGGGGGTGGACCTGTAGACGCCATCGACAGCCTCGACGACCAGGGCCTTCTCCAGCATCGCAAGGTGGAAGGAGGCAAGACCCCCATCGATCCCCAGCTTCTCGGCGATCTCCTCCGGGGAGCCGACGCCATCGTCGACCGTCTTCAAGATGGATCTCCTCACCCTCAGCTGGAGGACTTCCAGGGCGAACCTGTGCCCTTCGGCAGAATCCCACCAGCGAGGCTCCGTCCCGTCCCCCTCGGTCGGGCCGCCCTCAGGTGGCCCAACCTCGAGATCCACGGAGGAGCTATCTTCTGGGGCCATCTACGATCATCTCTATCGGAAAGGGCAAAAAGGTGGCGGCAGAGGAAGGCAATTTTGAAATACGTCGAGGGATCAAAGGCGGAAGGTGATGAAGCCGAGGCGGCCAGAGACGGAAAAAAATTCGATCTCGATCCGAAAGGATCTCAGGCCAGGCGACATCGGGATGGTGATCCACCTCCACGGGGTCGTCTACGCCGAGGAGCAGGGGTGGGACGAGACCTTCGACGGCTACGTCGCGGCACCTCTAGCGGAGTTCGCCACCTCCCGCTCGGAGCGCGAGCGGATCTGGATCGTCGAGGTGGCAGAATCAGCCGAAAGAGAGACGGATAGGCGGATCGTCGGGTCAGCCGCCGTCGTCGAGGCCTCTGAGGGGGAGGCCCAGCTCCGGTGGCTCCTCCTCGCCCCGGAGGTGAGGGGGCTAGGCCTCGGCCGGAGGCTGGCGGAGGAGGCGGTGGAGTTCTCCCGGTCCGTCGGGTACTCCTCCATATTCCTCTGGACCGTCCGGGCTCTGGAGACGGCGGAGGGCCTCTATCACTCCCTAGGCTTTGAGGAGACGGAGGAGAAGACCTCCGATATCTGGGGCGGGGTCGTCACCGAGGTCAGGTACGACCTCAAGCTCTGAGATGTTGTTATCAGGATCGATGAGAGAAATTTAGACGGCAGAAATGATCGTTGGGAGATGCGGACCGATGGGAGAAGAGGTATTCGAGGCGATCCGAAAAAGGGTCGCAGAAGAGCCCTACGCTGAAAAGATGGGGATCAAGCTTTTGGAAGTGGCCGAAGGATACTCCCTGGTGGAGATGAGGTTCGCCGATGGAATGGAGAACATCTTCGGGATGGCCCACGGAGGGGCCATATTCTCCCTCATCGACGAGGCCTTTGAGGTGGCCGCAAACTCCCACGGGACCGTCTCCGTCGCCCTCAGCATGAGCGTCACCTACGTCAGCTCCCCCAAGAAGGGGGAGATCCTCCGGGCCGAGGCGCGGGAGGTGAGCAGGTCGAATAGGGTTGCGACCTACACCATCCAGGTCAATACGGCTGGGGGCGACCTCATCGCCATCTGCCAGGCCCTAGTTTACAGAAAACGGGACCCTCTGCCGTTTCTCTGACGCCCACCTATGATCCGATCTGACGAGGGCGAGGTGGGCCAAGATACGAAGACAGAAAGATCGCGACGCAAAAGAGGCAGGAAGTATCGGGAAAAAGGTCCTCTAGGGTTTTGGAGGTCAGAGCGTAGAATCCGGAGATCACATTCTCCGCATGCAAGAGAATTTGACGGCCTTCAGCCGCGATAGCATTTTTTTCTCTCCAAAGGCAGCGGGAACGAAGGCCACATCCGATCTCCGACCGAAAGTTTCAGCGTACTCTCTGGTGACGAAGCCCAGATCGTTGAGGTCTCGACCTTCGAAGCTGATCGCGAGGAATATGTTCGAGGAGACGAACTCGTCGAACTCCCTGTCGTTCTTGGGGACCATGGCAAGAGGCATATCCTGCCATGCCAGCCAGGAGTAACACTTCTGAAGGGCGAGTTCGCCCTCCCGCCCTTCCACGACGGGCCACCCCTGGGCGGTCCATTCAATCTTATCAGCGATTTCGGCTACGATGCTCTTCCCATCGATCGTCAAGTCTCCATTGATTTCATCACTCATGTCGGATCACTTTTTTTGCACAATCTCTCGTTCAAGCTGAAGTTCTCGCGCATGTTCTATCTGCAATTCCTTCAACCTAGATCGGAGATCTCTCATGCTCACCTTGTGGACCACCGATATGGCCATAAGATCTCCGTAACCTTCCGCAGCATCCTTGAGCGGCTCGTCCAGATTCCCCACAGCCGTTGATCTTTGGTTTAATGCCTTATTCATATTCATCTCACCCCAGTTTTAAATATTTTTTATACCATACCGGCCTCGGCAAGGCCATTGGCCTCCACGCAGAAAGAGCGAGAAAGTCAAAGCCTAGAGAGATGATAAACTCACCCCACGCTTTTTCGCCCCTTCCGTCGTTCCACGAAAGACAGAGATCCCTCAACAGAAGATCCCCATCCCGAGAAATCGAAGAGATCGAAGAGATCGAAGGCGAGAGAGACAAACTGTATCGTAGTAAAGCGGTCGAGGGCAGCGGGACCGCTCCTCTGACCGCCAACGACTTTGAAGATCTATGATTGCTTCAGACCTTGTGGGCGATAGCGAACCTTTGCATGACCTTATCGACCACGATTTTGGTCTTGTCGCCAACGCCGGTCTCCGGAACGAAGATGACGAAACCCTCGATCCTGGCTATGCCGTCGCCCTGCTTTGATATGTCCTCGATCTCAACGTCGTATTCCTTTCCGGTCTCCACCGGCGCAGAGGGACCAAACCCGCTGGCGCCAAAAGAGCCTCTAGTATTACCGTACAAACTTTACACCATCCTTTGCGAAAAACCATAAAACAGAATAGCTTAACGCAAGACTGTGAAAAGGTCTCGAACTATTTAAGCCTTCGCACCTGGCCACAAATAGGGGAAGTTCGAAGAACGACCCCCATCACCTGCCCCATCGCCAAGACGTCAAGAGATTTGCCCGAACGACGGAGGAAATCTGTGAACCGCACCCACCTTAAAGCATCTTCTGCATCCATACGGCGTCGAAGTCTTCACCCCACTTTCTCCCGATCGCCTTGAAGCGGCCGCATTCTCGGAAACCCAGCCGCCGGTGGAAGGCGATGGACCCATCGTTTCGGGAGGAGATGCTGGCGAGGATCGAGGTGATTCCCATCTCCTTAGCCTCATCGATGAGCCGGAGAGCCAAAGATCTGCCAATCCCCATCCCTTGGCATTCAGGACGGATGAAGATGGTGATCTCGGCGGCGCGGGAGAAGGCGGGCATCGGATGGTGGGGGCGGAGAAGCCCAAATCCCAGGACCCTCCCGCTGGGGCCCCTGGCGGCGAAGACGGGATAGCCCCGGAGGCCTCCATCAGCACATTGAAGAACTCCGTCGGGACCCGATTCTCCGGAAAGGCGGCGAAGCTGTTCTCGACGTAGAAGTTGAAGATCTCGACGATCTGCTCACTATCATCAGAGGATATCGGTTCAAGCTCGCAGTCCATCGATCCATCTCCAGGCTCCACTCCCGGGGAGAGGATCGCTTATTAGCTTTTCTGCATCATCTTTGGGGAAGATGGCGTCTCAGATATCATCACCAATTTCGATCTTCATCGAGCCTGGATTCCACTTCATCTTTTGGGAGACGGCTTCCAGAATCGATCATCAGCCTCAAGGCTTGAGCCCTCTTTTGCCCATCGATGATCCCGTGAGCCATCATCTGGTCTAATAACCATATAGTCCCGTGTACCTCCACCCCCATCTCGCGAGCAGCTTCTCTCAAGGCTCCATCGCCCGTAAGAAGCGTCGCCCCCAAAGTCTCCGCGAGGACGAGGGCGAAGAGATCCTGACGCGACGGTCGGAGATAGCGAGCCGCAAGATCCGCCACATTCAGCACCTGCTCGCCCGATAGCTCCTCTACCCTAAGGCCGCAAGCGACTAGGTCCGCCCCCGAGGGCCGGACCAGCTCCTCTATTATGACGTCGGGCGCCGCAAATCTGATTGGCATCAAGAAGGCCTTCTCCACCAATCGACCGAGATGGAGGTCGACCCAGACGTTGCTGTCAGTCACATACAGCTGCAGCCCTGATCCCATCGTCCTCCGTGGCCTTCCCCAGAGCCGCCTCAACAGGCCTGTTCAATAGCTCCTCCGCCCTCCGCTTCGATATCGCCTCCTCGGCCAAGGCCAGGTTTACGAGAAGCTCAAAACGCATCGGCCACTCTTGCGGCACCTGGGCGCCGGGCTCTCTCTTGTGCCGCCCTAGGGCTCTGAACCTCTTGAAGAGGGCCGTCGCCCTCTCTTCGGAGATTATCCCGAGATCCTTCGCCCGATAGATCCAGGCCTGCATGCTCATGCCGTACTTCTGCTTGAGGGCGAGAAGCTCAAAGTCGCTGAGGTCTCGCCTCCTCACCCTCCCTTCAGCCATCTCCAACTCGAAGCGGGCCGCCTTCTCCGGGACGAGGAAGGCTCCGGCGAAGCGGTGGGCGGCCTTTTCGGCGTCGAGGTTGCCGCCGGGCTCGATCATCAGGTGGCCCAGCTCGTGGGCGATGCTGAACCGCTGCCGGTCGCCGGGAATTTTCGACTTCGCCACCACCACTGGAGATCTGCCATCGTCTCCGGCATAGAAGGTGCAGGCGTCGAACCCCTCGCCTTCGGCGAGGTCAATCACCCCCACCTTGATGCCGCGGTCCTCCAGGAGGTGGACCAGGTTCTCTATGGGGTCTGAGCCCAGGTCCCACGCCCGGCGCAGGTCGAGGGCCGCCGCCTCGACCTCCTCCATCGAAGAGACCGACCTCGGAAATCCGGGCGGGAACTTGAACAAAAGCCCGCCCAAGTCGGGGCGGAGAATCCGCTCGATCTCGATGTACCTCTCCAGCCAGTCGGCGATCTCGGCGATTAGGGCTGCCTCCCTCTTCTTGGGGAAAGCCCGACGCCTTCGATAGTCGGGAGTAATAGATAGGACGCTTCGAGGGCGGACGAAGAACTCGACCCCCACCCCCAGGGCCTTCGCGAGGCGGAGGAGGACGCCGGAGCTGGGGGCGTTCATGTCCCGCTCGTACTTGGATATCGCCTGGGCGCTGACCCCGGCCCGCTCCGCCAGGAGCCGCTGGCTCATGCCTCGAATCTTCCTCGCCTGCTTGATCCGCTCGCCTATGGTCATAGGTCTATTGCCTCAGGTTTACATTTGTCTGGGATTATGTTGATTTTGTAAACCAAAAGGGTTTCGGTCTTTGATCTTTGACATTGTAGTAAGAGAGTTCTCAAAAAATCAAATTGCGTGCGGCCCACCCCACCCTAAAGGGTGGGGTATGCTTCGGGGCCGCACGCCCGGTTTTCCGGATTTTAGAACTCTTTGAGTCGTTGTTGCCCCGATTCTCTGATATGCATGAAGAACTCTGCTTTCGATTTCCCCTGAGCAGTCACCAATGTTTTATCCATTTAAACGAGCAGAAAAACGGGCGAGGGTTCACTTCATCCCCAACCTAAAGGTCGGGGTATTCGTGACCCTCTGCGCTCCCTAAGTAATAAACCTTCACTCACCCGAAACCGTGAATACCCCTGCCGACCATCCCCCCTCTGGAGTCCATAGCTCATGATCACAAAAGTCTACATCGCCCACTCCGAAGAGGACGAGCCCCTCGCCCGAGAGCTCGCCGAGGCCCTATGGCGGGTCGGCCTCGAAAGCTTCGTCGCCATCTATCGGCGCGCCCGAGGGGTGGCGCCGGGAGAGAGGGTGAGGTTTGCCATCCGCCACTCTGACTGCGTCATCGCCCTCCTCACCCTGGACGGGGTGGTCTCGCCGAGGGTCAACCAGGAGATCGGCTTCGCCGCCGGGATCGACCAGCTGGTGATCCCCCTCCTGGAGACGGGGGCGGAGATGCCGGCCCTCATCAGACACCTCAAGCCGATTCCGTTCTCCCGCGAGGCCTACTCCGACGCCCTCGGCGAGGTGATACTAAATATGAGGGACCTCACGGCCCTTGAGTGGTTGAAGATAAAGTGCCCCCTCTGCGGCGAGGAGATGACCCAGTACCTCCCGCCCTCGGAGGTGGTGGAGAGGGCGGTCCTGGCCGGGACGGGCCTCGACACGATCTGCACCTACTGCGAGAACGCCCTCACCCTCGACCCCCGGACCTTCAAGCCCATCCCCTGACCCTGCCCAGCCCTCGACCCGCCCCTTCCTCGGCCACGTCCTCGCCTCCGGTGAGAGACATAATATAGGGGTGGAGGCGTGGGGATGGGACGAGGCGGACAATTCTATGTCATCATATGGGGATGGGCCGGGAGATCCGGCGCTGAAAGGGGCCTCTTTTTCCTCTCCAAACCTTTTTATATCAGGAATAGGTCTTGGGGGTAAGATCCGATGATCGGTGGCTGCGAGACGTCCATCTTGATCCCGTCCTCCACGACGATGGAGTCGGCGGACGAGCGGATACGCACCCTCAAGGTGGGCATGATCGCAAGGGCTGCTGCGGTATTTCGGGTGGACCGGATTGTCATATACCGCGATGCGGAGTTCGACGACTCCCGGTTCATATCCCGGGTCCTGCAGTACGCAGAGACGCCCCAGTACCTCCGAAAGAGGCTCTTTCCTCGGGAGAGGGCCCTGAGGTACGTCGGCATCCTGCCGCCGCTGCGCACCCCTCATCATCCCACAAGCTCAAAGGTTTCAACGCTCAAGGTCGGCGAGTATCGAGTAGGTTTAGTAGTCGACGAAGTGGGATCTGACGACGGCGCATGGGTGGAGATAGGTGTTGAGCGCCCTTTGCCCCTGAGAACCGCTCTGCGGTTTCAGACTGGGCAGCGTCTGAACGTCAGAATCTTTTCGCTGAAACCCCTCGCCGCGGAGCCGGTAGACCGATCGGAGATACCCCACTACTGGGGCTACGAGACCGAGGTCATCCCGAACCTGGACGAGCACGTCCGCTCGAGCGAGCGGCTGGTCGTGGCCACGTCCAGATTGGGGACGTCAGCAACCCCAGACCTCCTCGCGCGGGTGGTCCGCCAGGGCCAAAGGAGAGGTCTGGAACTGGTCTACGGCTCGCCCGCTCGCGGCGTTGATGCGTTCTTGAGCAGCGAAACGATGGAAGGATGTTGCGTGATTAACACCATTCCGCATCAGGGAACCGAGACGGTGAGGCTCGAAGAGGCGATAGTCGCCACCCTCTCCCAGGTCAACCTGATGCGATCACTGGAGGGCTAAATGGCAACCATACACCGACCAAGGCGAGGTTCGCTGGCCTTCAGCCCCCGAAAGCGGGCTAAGAGCCAGGTCCCCAGGACCAGATACTGGGCAGCTGGCGAGGAGAAGGCCAGAATGGACGGTTTTGCCGGGTACAAGGCCGGCATGACCCATATCATCATGATCGACGACAAGCCCAACAGCCTCACCGAGGGGATGGAGATCAGCGTCCCGGTGACGATCCTGGAGACGCCGCCCCTCAGCATAGCGGCTCTCCGCGTTTACGAGAAGTACAACGGCGGTGTGAGGGCTGCAGGAGAGGCCTGGTCCGATAAGCTGGACCCGAACCTGGCGCGGTCGATCACCGTCCCCAAGAACAAGAGGGGCGCCGCCCTCGACGAGATCGGGGCAATTATTGAAGATATGGAAGAGCTGCGATTGATCGCTCATACCAATCCCAAGCTTCTTACGGGAGTCCCCAAGAAGAACCCGGACCTGATGGAGATCCAGGTGAACGGTGGGAGCATAATGGACCAGTTTGAGATGGCAAAGGGGCTTCTCGGCTCACAAGTTTCGATCTCGAGCATCTTCGGCCCCGGATCGATCTTAGACGTCTCCGCCATCACCAAGGGGAAGGGAGTTCAGGGCCCCGTCAAGCGCTGGGGGATAAATCTCCAGAAGAGGAAACACTCCCGGGGCGGCAAGCGCCGCCACATAGGCAACCTAGGCCCCTGGAACCCCCACCATGTGAGGTGGACGGTCCCCCTCCTGGGTCAGATGGGCTACCACCAGAGGACCGAGTTCAATAAAAGGGTTCTGGCGATCGGAACCGACGGCAGCGCCATCACCCCCGACGGCGGATTTCCAGGATACGGGGTCGTCCGAAGCGAGTACGTCATCGTCAGCGGCAGCGTGCCGGGTCCCAGCAAGAGGCTGGTCAGGATGAGGTCCGCGGTCAGAGCCAAGGACGCCGACCTGAAGACGCCCCAGGTCCTCTACGTCAGCACAGACTCCAAGCAGGGATTGTGATGAAGGCTAAAGTTATCGATCTATCTGGAAGTGAGGTCGGCGAGATGGACCTACCATCGGTCTTCGATGAGGAGTTCCGGCCCGACCTCATAAAGAGGGCGGTGCTGGCGGCTCAGGCCAACAGGCTCCAGCCCTACGGTCCGAGCGATCTCGCAGGCCTCAAGACCTCTGCCCTCTCCTGGGGAACGGGGCGCGGCGTCTCCCGAGTTCCGAGGATCCTGAACGGTAGGCGAGCTGCCCGGGTCCCCCAGGCCAAGGGCGGCCGGAGAGCCCACCCCCCGAAGCCCCAGACGGACAGGACCGAGAAGGTGAACGCAAAGGAGCGGAGGAAGGCGATCCGCTCGGCGATAGCCGCCACCGCGAACGCCGACCTCGTCAGGGCGAGGGGCCATTTATTCTCAGGCGAGCCGATCGTCGTCGCCAAAGACGACCTGGAAGGAGTCGTGAAGACGGCAGAAGTCCGAAAGTTCTTGGCAGCCTGTGGCCGGTGGGATGACGTCATGAGGGCAAAAGACGGCAGAAAGGTCAGGGCGGGCCGGGGGAAGATGCGGGGCAGAAAGTACAAGCAGCCTAAGAGCCTGCTGATAGTGGCGGGCAGGAAGGACGGACTGATCAAGGCCTCGCGAAACCTTCCGGGCGTCGACGTCATCACCGTCGAGAGGCTGAACGTCGAGCTTTTGGCCCCCGGAACCCACGCCGGAAGGCTCACCGTCTGGACCGAATCATCTCTGAAATGGCTGGGTGAGACCTATGGTCATTAAGAGTCCGTTCATCACGGAGAAGGTCACGAACATGATCGACTCCGAGAACACCGTGGAGTTTCTGGTGGGGATCGGCGCCAATAAGAAAGAGATCAAGGAGGAGCTGGAAAGGCTCTACGACGTCGAAGTTATCTCGATCAGGACGATGATCACCTCCAAGGGCGAGAAGAAAGCGGCCGTGAAGCTGGCCGGCGACGGCAGCGCCAACGAGCTGGCCACCACCCTGGGACTATTGTGAGGTGAGGTTATGGGGCACAGATTAATACAACAGAACCGAGGTCGGGGAACCCCGACTTACCGGGCGCCCTCTCACAAGTTCAGGGCGGAGCTGAAGCACGTGAAGGTGGACCAGGATAGGACCGTCCTGGGCCTCGTCAAGGAGATAGTCCACGATCCGGCCCGGTGCGCCCCGGTGGCGAGGGTGGTCCTCGACAACGATGAGGAGAGGTACATATTGGTACCCGAGGGCGTATACGTCGGCCAGGAGATCGCCTGCGGCGCCTCCGCCGAGATAAAGCCCGGAAACTCCCTACCCCTGGCGGAGATCCCCGAGGGCATACCGATCTGCAACATCGAGTCGAGCCCCCGGGCCGGTGGCCAGTTCGCCCGCTCCAGCGGAGTCTACGGCATCCTCATCGCCCACGACGTCGGAAAGACCGTAGTCCAGCTCCCCAGCGGAGAGATGAAGTGGCTGAACCCCCAGTGCATGGCGACGATAGGCGTCGTCGCCGGCGGCGGCAGGACGGACAAGCCCTTCGTAAAGGCGGGAAAGAAATATCACAAGATGAAGTCCAAGGCTGGCAAGTATCCCAGGGTAAGAGGCGTGGCCATGAACGTGGTGGACCACCCCTTCGGTGGCGGCGGATGGCAGCATCCTGGAAGGCCCAAGACCGTCAGCAGGAACACACCCCCCGGTCGTAAGGTCGGGTCCATTGCGGCCAGAAGGACCGGAAAGCGTTAAAGAGGGATAGTTTTGGCGAGGAAATCAGGATCAAGGCTTCCGAAGAGGAAAGAGGAGTTCACATACCGCGGCCTCAAGACCGAGGAGCTGAACAAGCTCAGCACCGACGAGTTCATGGAGCTTCTGCCCTCCAGGCAGCGGAGAAGGCTGAAGAGAGGCCTGACCAAGGACCACAAGAGGCTCCTCTCCAGGGTCAAGGACAGGGAAGTGGTGAGGACCCATCTTCGGGACATGATAATCCTTCCCGAGATGGTGGGAAAGACGATCGAGATTTATAACGGCAAGGCCTTCAACCGGGTCGAGATCATGCCGGAGATGGTCGGCCACTACCTCGGCGAGTACTCCCTGACGAGAGCAAGGGTAACTCACGGCAGCGCCGGCGTGGGCGCCACCCGATCGAGCAAGTTCGTGCCGTTGAAGTGAGGTGTGAATTTTGGGACGATTAAAATATTCCATCACCCCTGAAAAGAAGGAGAAGTCCTCCAGGGCGATGGGCACTGAACATCACATCTCGCCCAAGCACGCTCTGGAGATCTGCAACGCCATCCGGGGGATGCGGGCTGAGGCGGCGAAGGCTTACCTGGAAGAAGTGATCGCCAAAAAGAGGCCCGTCCCCTTCAAGCATCACAACAAGAAGGTCCCCCACAGGCACGGCCTCGTGGGATGGGACGCCGGCAAGTACCCCCAGAAGGCGGCGAGGGCCGTCCTGAGCGTCCTGGTCAACGCCACCAGCAACGCCGAGTACAAGGGGCTGGACCCCGCCGGGATGAAGATAACCCACGTCTCCACCAAGCAGGGGAGGACCCTCCGCGGCTGGATGCCGAGGGCCATGGGCAGAGCCACCCCCAAGGACACGGAGACCGTTTCGATCGAGATGATATTGACCGAGGTGAGCTGACTTGGGAGTAGAGAAGAAATTTGTAGAGGACGGCTTCACCAAAGCCCTGGTCCACGAGTATCTCTCCAAGGAGCTCAGTCGGGCCGGGTACGGCGGCATGACGATGAACAGGACCCCCATGGGGATCCAGATCACCGTCTATGCCGAAAAGCCTGGAATGGTCATCGGAAAGGGCGGAAAACTGATCAGAAAGCTCACCCGAGACCTGGACCGGAACTTCCGGCTGGACAACCCTCAGATAGACGTGCAAGACGTCGGAAAGGCCGAGCTGAACGCCCAGGTGGTGGCGAACAGGCTCGCCAGCTCCCTGGAGAGGGGCTGGTACTTCAGAAAGGCGGGCCAGACCACCTTGCGGAGGGTGATGGATAGCGGAGCCCTCGGCTGCGAGATAATCCTCAGCGGCAAGCTGACGGGACCCCGATCCCGGGTCGAGAAGTTCCTCTCCGGCTACGTCAAGCATTCGGGGAAGCCCTCCCAGGAGATAGTCGACCACGGCTACGCCGTGGCGGTGAAGAAGCTCGGGACGATCGGATGTCAGGTGAGGATCGTTCCCCCCGACGCCGTGCCCCCAGACAGGTTCGAGATCGTTCCTCCCTCCAGGGATACGGCTGAGGAAGCCCTTCCAACAGAGGAGAAGAGAGACGAGCTGGAGGAGCTCCTGGAGTCCGGGGCCGAGAGCGCCGTCGAGGTGACGGTCGAGGAGATAGAGATCGCCGAGGAAGAGGTTCCGGCAGAGCCTGCCATCGAAGAGACCGCCACCGTTGAGCCGGTCGTCGAGGAGAAGGCAGCCGAGGAAGCCCCAGCCTCCGAAGAGGAGGTCCTCATCGAGCCGGCCGCAGAAGAGCCGGCCTCTGAAGAGGCCCCCGCCGAAGCGGTCGCTGAGGAGCCGAAGAGCGAAGGGTGAGACGAGAGGGACTTGAGATGGCGATATTCAGGGTCGATGAACTGAGGAACATGAGCCCCGATGAGCTGGGAGAAGAGCTTGAGAAGCTCCATAGCGAGCTCGTCCGGGAGCGGGGGCTCGTCGTCTCCGGCGGCGCCCCGGAGAACCCCGGCAGGATAAAGGAGATAAAGAGGTCCATAGCCAGGATCAAGACGATTCAGAAGGAGCGTGCAGCGACGTGATGATCACTCCTGAGAATCTCGTCAGACATGAGCTGATAGGCCTGCCGGTGGAGGTCGCGAGTGGGACGAACCCCACCCTGGTGGGAATATCCGGCCGGGTCGTCGATGAGACCCGGAACACCCTTCTGATCGAGACCAGGAGCGGAGTTAGATGCGTTCCCAAGTCCTGCAACTGCTTCATTTTTACCCTGTACCAGGGCCTGAAGGTGAAGGCAGAGGGCTCAGTTTTAGTCTCACAACCCGAAAACAGGATTAACAAGAAAATACGGAGATCGAGGTGGAAATTATGAGGGATGTCGGACTGGGCGTCAAGTCCCCTGAGAAGGCCTGTGACGATCCAAAATGTCCCTTTCATGGAGAGCTTTCCGTTCGTGGTCAAGTCTTTGACGGAACGGTGGTCAGCGACAAGATGACCGATACGGTGGTGGTCCTGCGCGAGTTCGAGAAGAAGATGACGAAGTACGACAGGTATGAGAAGAGGAGGTCGAAGCTCCACGCCCACAACCCCCCCTGCCTTAAGGCCAAGGTCGGCGACGTCGTCAAGGTTGCCGAGTGCAGGCCCCTCAGCAAGACCAAGTCCTTCGTCGTGGTGGAGGTAGTCCGATGAAGGGGCTGAAGGCCTGTATACCGAGGGCTATCAATGCAGGAGCACGGCTCGAATGCGCCGACAACACCGGCGCGAGGGTGCTCGAGATCATATCGGTGAAGAGGTACAGGGGCGTAAAAAACAGGATGCCTTGCGCCGGAGTCGGCGACATGATAGTGGTATCCGTCAAGAAGGGCACCCCTGAGATGAGAAAGCAGATCATGACCGCGGTGATCGTTCGCCAGAAGAAGGAGTTCCGGAGGCCCGACGGGATGAGGGTCAAGTTCGAGGACAACGCCGCCGTCATCACCGACATTGCCGGGATTCCCAAGGGATCGGAGATAAAAGGGCCAGTGGCCAGAGAGGTGGCCGAGCGGTACGGCAAGATCGCATCGGCTGCGTCGATAATAGTGTGATCACCATGAAGAGCAAACAGCCACGCAAACAGCGAAAAGAGAGGTTCTCCGCCCCCCTTCACCAAAGGCAGAAGTACATGCATGCCGCCCTCTCGAAAGAGCTTCGCGAGGAGATGAAGGCCCGCAGCGCTCAGGTCAAGAAGGGCGATACCGTCAAGGTGATGCGCGGCGACCATGCGGGGACCGAGGGTGAGGTCCAGAAGGCAGACCTGAAGAGCGGCACGATCCACGTCGCCGGGGTGAGCGTATTCCGGGCCGACGGGACCGAGGTGCCGAGGCCAGTTCAGCCCTCCAACGTCGTCATCACCAAGATGGAGTTGGACGACGAAGAAAGGAAGAAGATCTTTTCCAGGTGATTTAGGTGAGCAGACATCAGAAGAGGGTTGCGAGTCCACGAAGCTGGCCGATCGCAAGGAAGATCCACACGTGGGTGGCCAAGAGCAAACCGGGCCCCCACTCTGAGAAGGGGAGCATCCCCCTCGTCATAGTGATCAGGGATCTCTTAGGGCTCGTCGACAACTCCAGAGAGGCGAAGCGGGTCCTCCACGAGGGCGGGATTCTCGTCGACGGGAAGGCGAGGAAGGACATCAACTTCCCCGTCGGGATCTTCGACGTGATATCGGTCCCGGCTCTGGGCAAGAATTTCAGGCTCCTTACGGACGCAAAAGGCAGGTTCAACCTCCACGAGCTGGAGGCTGGCGAAGCGAGGAAGCTCTGCAAGATCGCGAACAAGACGATCCTCAAGGGCGGAAAAACGCAGCTGAACCTCAACGACGGAACCAACATCCTCGCCGAGGGGGACTACAGCACGGGAAGCTCGGTGATCCTATCGATACCCGATAAAGAGATCGCCGACGTCATCGAGTTCAAAGAGGGTAACCTCGCCATGGTGGTCGGAGGATCTCACTCCGGCGAGGTCGGGACGATCAAGGAGATCGAGGTTGTCAAGAGCTCCCGGCCCAACAAGGTGATCATCTCCGGCAAAGAGGAGTTCGAGACGACCGTTGACCACGTCTTCATGATCGGCAGGGATAAGCCCGCCATCAAGCTGGGGGCAGAGATATGAACGTCATGTTGGTGCCCCGGGTCGACAAAGTGACCGTCCACATAGGAACCGGCGAGAGCGGCCAGAGGCTGGTCAACGCCGAGACGATCCTCGGCGAGATCACCAACCGATCCCCCGTTCGGTCCGTCGCCAAAAAGACCCTCCCGGGCTTTGGCATAAAGAAGAAGGAGCCGATCGGCTGCAGGGTGACCCTCCGGGGCAAAGACGCCGAGGAGTTCCTCAGAGTTGCCCTGGAGGTGGCGGGGGGCGTCCTCCGGAAGGGCTCGTTCGACGAGACCGGCAACTTCTCCTTCGGGGTCGAGGAGCACACCGACTTTCCGGGGATGAAGTACGAGCCCGAGATCGGGATCTTCGGCATGGACGTCTCGGTGGCCCTCAAGCGCCCGGGATACCGGGTGGCTCGGAGGAGGGTCGCCAGGGCGAAGATGGCCTCAAAGCACAGGGTGACGAGATACGACGCCATGGAATACGTCAAGAATAAATACGGCGTCGACATCGTGGAGGCGGCATGAAGAGCGATACCAAGAGCTTCGGAAGAGGCGCAAATGCCTGTAAAAGGTGCGGCAGAAAGCCGGGGCTCATCAGAAAATATGGAATCTATCTCTGCAGGCAGTGTTTCAGAGAGATCGCCCCGGAGATGGGTTTTGAGAAGTACTCGTAGGTGATGATTGATGGTACTGTTAGATCCGCTTTCCGATGCCATGTCCATCATAAAGAACGCTGAGGACGTCGGCAAAGGAGAATGCATCATCCAGCCCGCTTCCAAGCTCATCGGCAACACCCTGAAGGTCATGGCGGACCTGGGATACATCGGCGATTTCGAGTTCGTCGACGACGGCAAGTCCGGGATGTTCAAGGTAGACTTGCAGGGAAAGATCAACCGATGCGGCGTGATCAAGCCCCGATTCTCCACCCAGGTCGCCGACCTGGAGAAGTGGGAGAAGAGGTACCTCCCCTCCCGGAACTTCGGGGTGCTCATCATGAGCACGAGCCAAGGAGTCATATCTCACGTCGACGCCAGAGAGCGCGGGATAGGCGGCCAGCTTCTGGCTTACGTCTATTAGGTGGTCACGATGGTCAAGGAGTTGGCGCGAATTATTGAGATTCCAGAGGGCGTCGCCGTGGAGATCGGCGACGACGCTACGGTGAAGGTGACCGGCCCCCTGGGGACGGTCTCAAGACGGCTCTGGTATCCCGGCATAGAGATCAGAAAAGACGAATCCAGCCTGGTCGTGGACGCCGAGATCACCAGGAAGCGGCATCGTTCCATGGTAGGAACCACCGCCGCCCACCTGAACAACATGATCAAAGGGGTCACCGACGGCTTCGAGTACAGGATGAAGGCCGTCTACTCCCACTTCCCGATTCAGCTGAAGGCCACCAAGGAAGAGCTTTTGATCAGCAACTTCCTGGGCGAGAGGAAAGCCCGGTCCGCCAGGATCATGGGCGGATCCCAGGTGGAGGTCAAGGGCGACACTGTGATCGTCACCGGAATCGACAAGGAGCTTGTCGGCCAGACGATGGCCAACATCGAGCAGGCGACCAAAGTTAGAGGGTTCGACGTCAGGGTATTCCAGGATGGAATATACCTGGTGGACAAGAGGTGACGGAGTTGACTTCCGAGAGAGAGAGGTTGATGAAAGTTCGGGCTAGGCAGAAGAAGAAGAAGCCCGAGTTCAACCGTTGCGATTCCCACAAGAAGAAGAAGCTCTCGCCCAGCTGGAGGCGGCCCCGGGGCCTGCACAACAAGCTGAGACAGCAGATCGCCGCCAAAGGCAAACTGGTGAAGGCCGGATATGGCAGCCCCAAGGACGTCAAGGGGTATCACCCCTGCGGCATGAGAGAGGTCCTGGTGAAGAACCCGAGAGACCTGTTGGAGGCCGAGGGCTGCGCCGTCCGGATCGCTGGGACCGTCGGCATGAAGAAGAGAGACGAGATCGAGGCAAGGGCCCGGGAGATGAACCTGAAGGTCCTCAACCCCACCTCCGGAGGGGACTGAGTTGCCGAACTACTCGACGCAGAAGAGGCTTGCGGCATCCGTCCTAGACGTGGGCGAGAGCAGGATCTGGATCAACCCCGACCCAGAGGTCGCCGGCGAGCTGGCCGACGCGATAACGAGAGAGGACATCAGGTCTCAGATCGAGGCGGGAAATATAAAGGCCAAGCCGAAGAAGGGTAACAGCCGCGCGAGATACAGGGTGAGAGCCGCCAAGAGGGCCTACGGCCACAAGAAGGGTCAGGGGAGGAGAAAGGGCGCTAAGGGCTCCCGGTCCCCAGGCAAAGAGGTCTGGATGACCAAGATCCGGGCACTTCGCCGAAACCTGAAAGAGCTGAGGGAAGAGGGCGATATCGACCGCCACACCTACAGGATGCTCTATCGGAAGGCCAAGGGCGGCGAGTACCGCAGCACAGCCCATCTCAACGCTTACATCAAGGCAAAAGGTCTAACGAGGAGTGACTGATGGCAACCGGACCGCGATACAAAGTGCCCTTCAGAAGGCGAAGAGAGGGCAGAACGGATTATCACTTCAGATACAAGCTCATCCTTTCCCGAAAGCCGAGGCTTGTGATCAGAAAGGGGAACAAGAACATCAATCTGCAGCTCATCGTTGCAGAGCCGGCCGGAGACCGGACCCTCCTGACGGTCAGCTCCCAGGAGCTGAAGAAGTTCGGCTATGACCAGAACACCGGGAACGTCCCGGCATCTTACCTCACCGGACTCCTCTTCGGCAAGAGGATGAAGGCGATGGGAGCGGAGGAGGCGATCCTGGACATGGGGATCCACGCCAACACCCGGGGCAACAGGATTTACTCAGCCCTGAAGGGTGTGGTGGACGCCGGGATAACGGTCCCCCACAGCCCCGAGATCTTCCCCGACGACGGAAGGATCCGCGGCGAGACGATAGAGGCTTACCGGGGAGTGGAGTTTGTGGCCCAGTTTGACGCCGTCCGCGAGAAGATAATGGGGTGAGAGGATGAGGATGGAATACAAAGAGGAATGGGTCCCCAAGACCAAGCTGGGTAAGCTCGTTTACGAGGGGCAGATCACCACCTTCGACGAGGCGCTCAAGTCGAGGCTCCCGATCAAAGAGGCGGGTATAGTCGACGCCCTGCTCCCTGGCCTGGAGGACGAGGTTCTGGACATAAACATGGTCCAGAGGATGACCGACTCGGGACGACGGGTCAAGTTCAGGGCGACGGTCATCGTCGGAAACAAGGACGGTTACGTCGGCATCGGCCAGGGTAGAGACAACCAGGTCGGCCCCGCCATAAGGAAGGGGATCGACGTGGCCAAGCTGAACATCATAAAGGTAAACCGCGGTTGTGGCAGCTGGGAGTGCGGCTGCGGCGCAGGTCATACAGTCCCCTTCGAGGTCGTGGGAAAGGCTGGGTCCGTCTCGATCACCCTGATCCCGGCTCCTCGGGGCCTGGGGATCGCGGCGGGAGGAACTGCCAAGAAGGTGATGGAGATGGCCGGGATCCGGGACGTCTGGACCAAGTCCTCCGGGAACACCAGAACCACCCTCAACTTTGCCAAGGCCACCTACAACGCCCTGCGGAATACCGTCACCATGAGGGTATGACGATGTATGCGATAGTGCGACTTCGGGGGAGCGTCAAGACCAAGCCCGATATCAAGGATACCCTCGATATGCTCCGGCTTCACAGGATCAACCACTGCGTCGTGGTGCCCGACAGCCCCCACTACCGAGGGATGATCCAGAAGGTGAAGGACTACGTAGCCTGGGGCGAGATCGACGAGGAGGCTCTGGCGTCGATGCTGGAGATGCGGGGGAGGTTGAACGGGAACAAACGTCTGACCGACCAGTTCATCCGGGAGAACACCTCCTTCAAGACCATAAAGGAGTTCGCCTCCGCGGTCGCCCAGGGTGGTGCGACCCTTAAGGACGCCGGTATAAAGCCGGTCTTCAGGCTTCATCCCCCCAGGAAGGGGCACCGCGGAACGAAAAAGACCGTCCGGGAGGGCGGAGAGCTCGGCTACCACGAGTCGATCTCGGATCTTATCTGGAAGATGAGGTAGGACCATGCCTAAAAGCAAGGTTAAGAAGTTTCGGGGAAGCAGGACCTGCGGAGGCGGCACCCATAAAAACCGCAGAGGCGCGGGGTCGAGGGGCGGCACCGGCAATGCGGGCGGATGCAAGCATCATTTCGTTCTGGACATGATGCGGGGCAGGGTGATGGGAAAGCACGGATTCTTCAAGCATAACGCCAAGGAAGTGGACGCCATAAACGTCGGCGACCTGGATTCCATGGCGTCCGAGGACGGCCGGATCGACCTCGGGATGATGAAGGTCCTGGGCAGAGGGAAGCTCTCGAGGCCCGTCACCGTCACGGCAAAAGCCTTCTCCGCTGCCGCCAGAGCGAAGATCGAAGAGGCTGGCGGTGAAGTAGTGGTATCATGAATCAGCACAGCTTCTTCTACGCGATAGAGCCCTTCGTGAGGAGGCTGCCGGCGGTGGAGAGGCCCGAAGGTCACGTCCACTTCAAGAAGAAGCTCAGCTGGACCGTGGGCATCCTCATCCTCTACTTCGCCCTCTCCAACGTCTCCCTCTTCGGCCTCTCCCCAGCTTCGCGAGACCTCTTCGAGATGTATCGAGCCTTCTTAGCCGGGTCCTTCGGCTCCCTGATGCTCCTGGGAATAGGCCCCATTGTCACCGCCTCCATCGTCCTCCAGCTCCTGGTGGGGGCTGATATAATCAAGCTGAACCTGAGAGATCCGCGGGACCAGGCGGTCTTCCAGGGAACTCAAAAGCTTCTCGTCTTCGTCATGATCATCGTAGAGGCCCTCCCCCAGGTGACGGGCGGCTACCTCCTCCCCGACCAGGGACTGGCCTCAGCCCTCGGGGTATCACTGGGCGCCATATCCTTCCTCATATTCGTCCAGATCTGCATCGGCGGCGTCCTCGTCCTCTTCATGGACGAGGTGGTGAGCAAGTGGGGGATCGGGTCCGGCGTCGGCCTCTTCATCGTCGCCGGAGTCAGCCAGTCGCTGATCACCGGCCTCTTCAACTGGACGATCGGAGACCAGGGTCTGCCCATCGGGATAATCCCGAAATGGATCTTCATATTCACCAACGACGTTCTGGGCCTCGAAGACGTCTTCACCACCTCCGGCCTGGAGCGGGTCTTCATCGACGGCGGAATCCTCGCCCTCATCACGACGATAGTGATCATCCTCTTCGTCGTCCTGGTGGAGAGCACCAGGATCGAGATACCCCTGGCCCACAGCGCCGTCAGGGGCGCGAGGGGCAGGTTCCCGGTGAAGCTCGTCTACGCGAGCGTCCTCCCCATGATCCTGGTGAGGGCCCTCCAGGCGAACATCCAGATGATAGGAACCCTCCTCGCCGGCAAGATCGGGACGATCACCACCGCCAGCACCACCGACACCGCCTCCGGAGTGAACATCGTCTATACCGCCTATTCGAGCATCATCGGGACCTTCACCTCCACCTCGAGATACGACATGGTGACCAATGAGCTGGTGAGCGCCACGTCGCCCCAGCCGATATCAGGCCTGATGTACTACCTCTCGCCGATAAATGACCCCCACCAGTGGATCCCCAGCCTCGTCTCCAGCAGCAACCCGGGGATGGAGCTTTTGGGCCTTCCAGCGATCGCGGGCTGGCAGATCTGGCTCCACGTCCTCACCGACGCCGCCGTTCTGATAATAGGAGGGGTCATCTTCGCCATGTTCTGGATCGAGACGACCGGCATGGGAGCTAAGTCCGTCGCCGCCAAGATCCACGCCTCGGGACTCCAGGTCCCCGGCCACAGGAGAAATCCCGTCAGCATCGAGAAGCTTCTTTTGAGGTACATCCCCAAGGTGACGGTGATCGGCGGAGTCATCATAGGCCTTCTCACCCTCGTCGCAAGCCTCATGGGAACCCTGGGAGGCGCCGGCGGAACCGGCCTCCTCCTGACGGTGAGCATCGTCTACCGGCTCTACGAGCAGATAGCAAGCGAGCAGATCCAGGAGATGTACCCGATGATGCGCAAGTTCTTCGGTGAGGCGGCATGAAGAACGGGAACCTCACCAGGTCCATCGACTCCCTCCTCCTGGGAGTGGGAACCGCCCTGACGCTGGGGATCATGGTGAGCATGGAGTTCAGGCACAACGTGGGGGTGGTGATGGATGCGATCCTCGGATGGCTCCCCGAGATCCTCCCCTTCCACATCGTCCTCTTCGCCCTCGCCGCCATAACCGGCCTTTATGCGAGCCTCATCCAGAAGTACACCATGGACTGGGATTACCTGAAGCGGCAGCAAGAGACGATGAGGAGCTTCCAGAAGGAGTTCCGGGCGGCTCAGCTCGCCGGGGATAAGGCCCGCCAGCAGCAGCTCCAGGTCCAGCAGAGGGAGATGCTCGGCGACCAGAGCAAGATGATGAAGATGCAGCTGAAGCCGATGGCCTACATCGGTATCGTATCTATACCCCTCTTCATGTGGGCCTACCTGTACATCGAGGAGCACGCCATCCTCCTGAGTTTCCCCTTCTGGGGGGTCCATACCATCTCCGATACGGTGATGGGCCCCATATTCTACTGGTTCTATTGGTACTTCATCTGCTCAATACCGATATCTCAGATCATAAGAAAAGCCCTGGACATCGGCGGTATGGGATGATAATCACCATCAGCGGCTCACCCGGAACGGGGACCAGCACCCTATCCCGCATCCTATCAAAGGAGTTCGGCCTCCGGTGGGTCAACTCGGGGGAGCTATTTCGGAAGATAGCCAGCGACCGGGGCATCTCCCTGGGGGAGCTCGGCCGGATCGCGGAGGAGGGGCCCGAGATCGACTACCTCATCGACGACGCCCAGAGGACGATGGCGGCGGAGGCGGGGGGGATCTTCGAGGGGCGGCTCTCCGGGCACGTCCTCGATGCCGACCTGAAGATCCTCCTCAAGGCGGACCGGAGGGTCCGGGCCGAGAGGATCGCGGCTCGGGAGAAGAAGCTCGTGGAGGACGCCCTCCAGGAGTCGAGGGTCCGGGAGGAGTGCGAGGCGAGGAGGTACGAGAAGTACTACAACATCGACGTCAACGACTTCTCCGTATACGACCTCGTCATAGATACCGAGACCTGGGACGAGCGGGGTGTCGCCGCCATCGTCCTGGCTGCCGTGAGGTCCCTTGAGGATGGCGAAAGCTCTGCCCGCTGACAGGACCCGGGAGACCCTGGTCCGGAGAGAGGGGAGGACGGACCCGAAGTACGGTGTCTCGCCGGAGGGACGCCCCCTCGACATCCACATCCGCCTCGGCTGCATAAACCTCGACAAGCCGCCGGGGCCCACCAGCCACGAGGTGGTGGCCTGGGTGAAGAGGATCCTGGAGATCGAGAGCGCAGGCCACAGCGGCACCCTCGACCCCAAGGTGACGGGGATCCTCCCGACGATGCTCGGGGACTCGACGAGGGTCGTCGAGACCCTCCTCGCCGCCGGGAAGGAGTACGTCTGCCTGATGCGGCTTCATGCGACCCTCCCCCGGAAGAGGGTGATGGAGGTCTGCGGTGAGTTTGAGGGGGTGATATACCAGCGGCCACCCCTCAAGTCCAGCGTAAAGAGGGCCCTTCGGACCCGGGAGATCTACTACCTGGAGGTCCTGGAGATCGAGGGGCCGAGGGTCCTCTTCCGGGTCGGCTGCGAGGCGGGGACCTACATCCGGAAGCTCTGCCACGACATCGGCCTCGCCCTGGGGTCCGGGGCCCACATGGAGGAGCTGCGGAGGACGAGGTCCGGCCCCTTCCGCGAAGATGAGACCCTGGTGACCCTCCACGACCTAAAGGACGCGAAGGAGGTCTGGCGGGAGACCGGTGATGAAAACCCCTTGCGTCGGGCCGTCCTCCCGGTGGAGCGGGCCCTCTCGCACATGCCCGCCCTAGTCATCAGCGACGGAGCCGTCGACGCCGTCTGCCATGGAGCGCCCCTGGCGGCGCCGGGGCTCCTCCGGCTCGAGTCGGGGATAGAGGAGGGGGATAAGGTAGTTATTTATACCCTGAAAGGAGAGGCTGTTGCCGTGGCCGTGGCCGCCATGGGAAGCGAGGATATGATGAAGTCGGCCGCCGGGATCGTGGCCAAGACCTTCCGGGTCGTCATGGCCCCCGGGACGTATCCGAAGATGTGGGCCAAACGGCCGTAATCGCGTCGAGATCGTGCCGAGGTAGTCTAGTGGTAAGGCGCAAGCCTGGAATTCTGCACTGAAAGCTTGTGATTCGCAAGGGTCGCGGGAGTTCGAATCTCCCCCTCGGCGCTTCTTTTACAAATTATATTCAATGAATTTTGCTATTTTGGCAGATCTTTTACCATCATCGTCTCATCCAAGCGATCCACAAATACCAGCGATTATGCACTAAACCTCCCGCTTCTGACCCGGCTATTCTTCTGGAAAGTGCTATAAAGGAATGCCACAGACGAGGTTATCGTCTTGTTTTGCGGGAAATCTGAGGGGATATGAGGAGGTGGAATAATGGAATTGAACGGCAATGAGATGCGAATGGTGAGGGAAATTAGGCCACGCAATCTGCTTTCTTTTGGACCCGATACAGAGCCTATCGCCCTTGAAAGCCTGAATGTGCTCATCGGTCCGAACGGCTCTGGGAAGTCCAATCTCATCGAGGCCATATCTCTCCTGCGCGCAGCCCCAGGCGACATCCGTGCAGTTATCCGCCGGGGTGGAGGTGCAAGGGATTGGATATGGAAAGGAAAGCCCGATGGTGAGGCTTCCATCGACGTCGTCATCAGCAATCTCCGAGGAAATCTGCCGCTCCGTCACGTTCTGGCCTTTCGGGAGGAGAACCAGACTTTCCGCTTGGCTGACGAACGCATCGAGAATAAAGAGCCCTTTCCAGGTTTCGACAGGCCATATTTTTACTACAGCTACCAGCACGGGAACCCGGTACTCAATGTCAGTACCAAAGGACTACACGAAGAGACTGAAGAACGGAAGCTGAAGCCTGAGACGGTCGAGACCGATCAGTCAATACTCGCTCAGCGGCGAGACCCTGAGGCGTATCCGGAGGTCTCCTACCTGGCGAGTGTCTACGATAAGATCAAGATATACCGGGAGTGGTACTTCGGACGGAGCGCGATCTTCCGCGAGCCGCAGAAGGCAGACATGCGCAACGATCGATTGGAGGAAGACTTTTCGAACCTGGGATTGTTTCTAAACCGTCTGCGTGGGGTGCCGAAGGCGAAGAAGGCCATTCTTGAAGCGTTGCATGACCTCTACGAAGGCCTAGACGACTTTGATGTGAGTATCAAGGGGGGCACGGTCCAGGTCTTCTTTACCGAAGGAGATTTTACGATTCCCGCAACGAGGCTGTCAGACGGAACTCTGCGATACCTCTGCATGCTGGCTATCCTGTGCGACCCGACACCCCCGCCGCTCATCTGCATCGAGGAGCCGGAGCTCGGTCTTCATCCCGATATACTCCCTAAAGTGGCCGACCTGCTTAACGCCGCCTCAGAGCGCACCCAGTTGATCGTCACCACTCACTCGGACATCCTCGTAGATGCGATGACCGAGCGGCCGGAGGCTGTCCTCGTCTGCGAGAAGCACCACGGCCAGACCGAGATTCGACGTCTCGACGGCAAGAAGCTGGAAGAATGGCTAAAAGGTTATCGTCTGGGCGAACTCTGGACCCGTGGCGCGCTTGGGGGGACAAGATGGTGAGCGTGCGGATATACATTGAAGGGGGCGGCGACAGCAAGGATCTTCAATTGCGATGTCGGGAGGGGTTTAGAAAGCTCATCGAAAGGGCGGGCTTTGAGGGGCGGATGCCGAGCACCGTTGCCTGTGGAGGACGCAACAAAGCCTACGACATGTTCAAGATAGCGTTGAGATCAGCCTATGTAAACGAATTTCCGATGCTTCTCGTCGATAGCGAAGAGCCAGTTACAATGGCGCCTTGGGCTCATCTGAAGTCCCGCGACGGATGGGACCGTCCAGCCGGTGCGGAGGATGACCAGGCGCAGATGATGGTAACCTGCATGGAGACGTGGATAATGGCGGATCGTGAGGCTCTGCGCAATGTTTTTGGCGCACATTTGCGAGAGAGCGCTCTTTTTCCAGCGGAAGACTTGGAGCGCAGATCACGGGAAGATCTGCTGGGGGCACTGAAAAACGCTACCAAGGATTGCGGTAGAGGGAAAGGGTACGACAAAGGTCGACGTTCATTCCAGATTTTGGCTGAATTGAATCCTGAAACACTCAAAGAGAGCTTGTCTTATTTTCGCCGCTTTATAGAAACGCTTGACGGGCACCTGCAGGAAACCAGAAGATAGAATCATTCTGACCCCGTCGTGAAATCTGGAGCTCGATGGGATGCAGTTATAGCAGCGGAGGAAACTTAAAATACATTTAATTCTGACGGTTTTCTATATGAAAAATATCATAAACGATAGGCAGAGGCTCCGGAAGGCGTTGATCATATTATCCTTCGTATTGATGCCCATAACATTTGTTTATATATCTTGCCCAATAATAACTCGAGGAGCATCGGAGGGGATCGTCACCGGAGGGCTGATGGTCTTCATCCTAATATTCATCAGCTCGCTATTTTTGGGACGGCTCTGGTGCGGGTGGCTCTGCCCCGCAGGTGGCTTACAGGAGATCTATATTCAGATTAATGATAGAAGAACCAACCACGGCTGGCTGAACTGGCTCAAATATCTGATATTCCTTCTGCTCTTTGCCCCCCTCATCCTTGCAGTCCACTCCGCCGGAGGGTTTACAGCCATCGACCCATTTTATTACACCTATCATGGCATCTCGATCGCGAAAGAGGGAGCATACACCATATTCTATTCCCAGATCACCTTTATCACCATATTCGCCATATCCGCTGGAAGACGTGGCTTCTGTCATTACTTCTGCCCGATCGCAGTGATCATGATCATCGGCAGGAAGATAGGGAATCTCTTCCGGTGGCCGGCGCTCCGCCTCTTCGCTGATGGGGACCGGTGCACCGGCTGCGGTAAGTGCTCCACGACCTGCCCCATGGGGCTGGATGTGAAGGATATGATCCAGCAGAGGCGGATGGAAGACGCCGAGTGCATACTCTGCGGCGGCTGCGTCGACGCCTGCCCAGAGGGGGCTATCCTCTATGCTTTGTGGGAACGGGGCAATTCACGAATGGAAAGATGAAACCCGCATTATCGTTGAAGATCCCTCCCTCCGAAGGTGTCCGATGGATCTCATCGATGGAACCACCTGAGGAGGTGAATCATCGTCACCAGTTCCGCACCCGCGATGGACAATTATTCGGTATACTCGGAGGGTTATCTTCATAAACCACGGACGGATGATAGTAAGGCAGGTGCGAGGCCTTCATCACCGAGAGTACCGAGAGACAAGCTCGTTTTAGAGGAGGTTGAAAGAAAGTGAGCTACGGCCTGGATTCCGGAGACGTCCGAGAGGCTGAGGACCCCTTCACCATACTGCTCGTAGAGGACAACAACGCCCATGCGATGCTGATCATGAGAGCCTTCGATCGGCTGGGCTTCTCCGGGAGGATAGAATGGGTGAGGGATGGGAAGGCAGCCCTAGATTACCTCCGCCTCCACGAACAGGGGAAGAGGAGCCTCCCTAAGATGGTCCTCCTGGACCTGAGGCTCCCGAAGATCGACGGACACGAGGTCCTATCTCAGATCAAGAAGTCGGAGAGGCTGAGGATCATCCCCGTCGTTGTCCTCACCACCTCCACCAGCGAAGACGACCTCCGGCAGGCCTACTCCAACCACGTCAACAGCTACCTCACCAAGCCCCTCAGCTTCGAGGACCTGAAGCAGACCGTCGAGGAGATCAAAGGGTACTGGCTCGACTGGAACATCTCCCCCAGACCCACATGAACCCCCCAAGGTAGAGCGGAACCGAGGCCTTCACCATGACGCTGCGCCGAAGCATCCTGGCCTTCACCGGCGGGATGATCCTCATCATGGGCCTGATCTCCACCGCCTTCATGTGGCAGCTGATGACGGGCGCTCTATCGGATCTGGAGGAGGCTTACGTCCACCAAGAGGTTGAAGCTACCCTCTTCTACATTCGGGAGGATCTAGCATCCCTGAAGCGGGTCGGGGGGGACTGGGCCCCCTGGGATGATACCCGAGATTTCGTTATGGGGGAAGACGAGGATTACGTCCAGAATAACCTGGACGACTGGACCTTCTCCAACCTCGGAACCGACTTTATGATATTTTACGACGGCTCTGGCGACTTATTTTACTCCAGGGCCTTCGATCCGACCACCGGGGAGGTGGTTTCAGCCCCAGAGGTTCTTCTGAACCTGGAGAGGGACGACCCCCTCCTCGCCCATTCCTCGCCAGAAGATGCCATGACCGGCATAATCGCCGATCAAAAGGGGCTTTTGATGGTCAGCTCCCATCCCATCACAGGGAGTAGGTGGAACGATCGGGCCTCTGAGACTCCCATCGCTGGGACTCTCATCGTCGGCCATCACCTGGATGAGGCGAGGGTCGCAGAGCTGGGCAGTTTTACAGGCCTCGCTCTGAGGATGGAGCCCCTAGCCCCGGCCCGAGAGGTGAGGGATCTCACCTCGACAGATCCTCCCCTCCAGATCGAGATGGCAGACGAGGAGACGATCATCGCCTCCAAGGCCATCGAGGACATATATGGGGACCCCACCATCCTCTTTGAAGCGCGGCTCCCGAGGGAGATCCACCGGAGCGGAATGGAGATCGTCCACCGTATGGCGCTGGCGATAGGCCTCTTCAGCCTCTTCGTTGGGGGCGCGATCCTCTTCTTCCAGGAGCGGTCCCTCCTCAACCCTTTGGCGACCATCACCAGCTCCGTAGAGGCGATCAGAAGGACGGAAGAGCCCTATGAATTCCACATTCCAAAAGCTGGAAGGGGCGAGCTGGCAAACCTGGCGAAGTCGATCAACGAGATGCTGGATCGTCTGGAGACTTACCACCAGAAGCTGAGGTACAGCGAAGAGAGGTTGAGGGCGATCTTTGATACCGCCCAAGACTGCATCTTCATCAAAGACCGGGAGAGCAGGTACGTCCAGGTCAACCCCATGATGGAGAGGATCTTCGGGATGCCGGCTTCGGAGATCCTGGGAAATAAAGATGAGGTCCTCTTCAGCCCCGAGACGGCAGTTCAAATCCGCGATGCAGACGCCCAGGTGCTATCCGGTGACATCTTCGTCGGCGAAGTGGCCAGAGATACCTCTGAAGGAGATTCGATCACCTTCCATGTCGTCAAGGTCCCCCTGAGGGACGACCGGGGTCAGGTCGTCGGAATATGCGGGATCGCCAGGGACATCACCTATCTGAAATATGTCGAGAGCGAACTCCAGAAGAGGGGCGAGCTCCTCTCCGCCTCCGCTTTCGCCTCGTACACCCTCCTCACCAAAGACGATATCGACCGCGTCATCATCGAGGTCCTCCAGCTCCTGGGGGAGGCGGTGGAGGCGGACCGGGCCTACATCTTTGAGAACCACCACACCGAAGATGGGAAGGTCTTCATGAACCAGCTCTACGAGTGGGAGAAGGAGGACGTCGAACCCCAGATTAACAACCCCAACCTCCAGAACCTCCCGTACCACCCCGATAACGCCTCGTTCTACGAGACGATCTCCAGGGGTTTGCCGTATAAAGGGCTGATCAAGGACCTCCCCGAGACGGAGAGGGCCAGCCTGGAGCCCCAGGGGATCGTCTCGATCCTTATCGTCCCCATCCTCGCCCAGGGCCAGCTCTGGGGCTTCATCGGCTTCGACGACTGTCGACGGGAGAGGGCCTGGAGCAATAACGAGATATCAGTCCTCCAGGTGGCGGCGGGGATCGTCGGCGGTGCGATCATCCGGTCGAGGACCAGGATGGAGCTGGTGAGGGCGAAAGAAGAGCTCCAGGAGAGGATTGGCGAGGTGGAGGCGAAGAACGCCGAGATGGAGCGGTTCGTCTATACCGTCTCCCACGACCTCAGGTCTCCCCTGGTCACCATCCAGGGATTCGTCGGGTTCCTCCGGGAGGACCTCTCGGCGATGGATCGTGATAAGGTAGAGACCGACCTTTGGATGATCGAGGACGCCGTCTTCAAGATGGACCACCTCCTAAAGGACACCCTGAAGCTCTCCCGGGTCGGCCGGGTCGTCAACCCCCCCGAGGAGGTCTACTTCGGAGATATCGTCGAGGGAGCTCTGAAAGAGCTATCCGATAAGACAAGATCAAAGAACGTCAGGATCATCCTCCCGGAGAGCTGGCCTTCCGTCCGGGTCGACAGGCTGAGGATCGAGGAGGTGCTGAAGAACCTCGTCGAGAACGGCATCAAGTACATGGGAGAGGAGAGGAACCCCGAGATCGAGATGGGGTGGCGAGAGGCGGGGGGCGAGACCGTCTTCTTCGTCAGGGACAACGGGATCGGGATAGAAAGAGAGGAGCTAGATAAGGTCTTCGACCTCTTCTACAAGCTCAACCCCGAATCCGAGGGTAGCGGCGTCGGCCTTGCGATAGTCAAGAGGATAATAGAGGTCCACGGCGGCAGGATCTGGGCGGAGCCGGGGGAGGAGAAAGGAACTACCTTCCTCTTCACCCTCCCCCGGGCCGGACGCTAAATCTTGAGAGGCCCGTCCTCACCGGTGGTAGAAGCTTCAACGCCCCGGAGGGGAGCCTCGTTGAGGCCATCGGCCTTCGACCCCTCCCGCCCTTTATATACGGCCCACTTGTGGAGGGCCTCTTCGACGATCTCCGGGAGCCTGTGCATGCTCTCGGCGTCCTTCACCACGTAATCGATCGCCCCGGACTTGAGGGCTTGGACGGCAATCTTCTCGGATCCGAAACCGGTGAGGATTATCAGGGGAAAGCCGACCTCCAGTGGGCTCTCAGCGTTCCCCGTCAGATCCAGGCCGTGGCCGTCTGGAAGGAGGTAGTCTGCGATGACGAGAAAGGGATCGTCCCTATTCTCCCCGATCCAGGCGAGAGCCTCCCGAAGGGTGGTCAGATGCTGTAATCGCCGTCGATTGCCCCTCTCTTCGAAGACCCGGCTGATGAAGGCGGCGTGACCGACATTGTCTTCGACGAGGACGATCGTCAGCTCCTCCAAGGGGGTGAGCCCCTCCGCCGAGCCCTTCAGGGCCTCCGGGCCGCCGGGGAGGTCTTCCGAGGACGAGAGTTTGGCGATCCCATCCTCGTCGAGACCCTCGGCCCTTCTGGCATAGAATTCAAAGAGCTGCATCCCCCATTGGACCGCACCCTCTCCAATATAGATCGTCTCGGACCCGATATCGTAGACTCCGTCGAGGCGATAAAGCCCCAGGTAGAGAAAAGATTCGGTGACGAATAGGGCTAGCCTGATCTCCTCGGGGGTGTGGCGCAACTTGAAGTTCTCAAACTTCAGCGCCCTTCTGACCTCAGGGCCCAGTATGCCCTCATCGTCCATGAGGGTCCCTGCGATATTGTCGGTCAACAGCAGCTCGACCGACGCCCCCCTCCTGACGGCCTTTAAGAAGACCTCCGAGTCCTTCGGGAAGATCATCACCGGGAGGAGGGCGATGATCTTACTGGAGGTGGAGAGGAGAGCCGCCAGCCGCTCTTGGCACTCCAGGGGGGTGGTGGGGTCCGGAGATATCATCTCTGACCGGAGGAGCATGCTCAGCCTGTCCAGCATCTCCGGCGGAATGCTGCTTATGTCGTGGTTCAGCCAGAAGTCGGGGCGGGCCTCGAGATCTGCCAGGACGGCGATGACGCCTTCAAGGACGCTCGTCCTTATACTCCCAAGGTTCGTCAGCTTATATCCATACCGACCCCTGTAGATCAGATCCTCATCGCTCATGTCCCTTATGGCATGGAGGATGGTGGTGTTCCTCCCCCCCAGTGCCGTCTGGAGGTCATTTATATTCTGTTCGTTGTATTTTAAGCGGAGCAAAATGTTCAGCTTCAGCTCAGAGCTGGCGAACGACCTCACCCGTTTAACCATATCTCTTTCGTCCATATTCCCGACAGTCCCTTCTTGTTTAAGGGCATAAATGGCATAGATCCGCGAAGCCCAGGACCGATTTACGATCAGAGAGATCAACTCGCTTATCTTCGGCCAAATTCCCGCCCCCCACCATCCTGTTCTGCGAGTCGATCTCTTCGGCTTGGGTCTAATTCTTGAATTTTACCATATAAGTAGCTTCCGTAGATCCCGATGCTATAAGGAGCTTCGACGTTCTCATCGTTCCGAAAGAAGATGCGCATCTCGGGAGGGGCTTCACGACCCCGGCGGCCGCCGGCTGGAGAGCGGCAACGCCCGATAGATCCCTATATGGTGGATCAAAAAGGCCCGCCGAGGTTGAGGGGAGCGGCCAGACCCGTCGCCCTCTCCTTTTTGAGATGGGAAACGTATATCAGGAAGTTTGGGCATAGCTCCGGCAGGTGTTCTGATTTGGCTCCATCCGAACTTCCCATACTCGTAACCTGTGGACTGCCCTATGCCAACGGCCCCTGTCACATCGGCCACCTCAGGACCTACGTCCCCGCCGACATCTACGTCCGGGGGCTGAAGAAGATGGGAAAAGAACCCCTCTTCATCTGCGGATCCGACTCCCATGGAACTCCCATCGTCGTCAACGCCGAGGAGAGGGGAACGACGCCGACGGAGCTGGTGACCCGATACCACGACCACTTTGACGAGGTATTTCGGCGGATGGGGGTGGAGTTCGACTACTTCGGAAACACCGACGACCCGTCCAACCACCGCCGGACCCAGTCGATCGTCGAGGCTCTGATGGAGGAGGGGTACGTCTATCCCCGGGAGATCCAGCTCGCCTACTGTCCCTCCTGCAACCGGTTCCTCCCCGATCGGTACGTCGAGGGGATCTGCCCCTACTGCAGATCCCCCGCCAGGGGCGACGAGTGCGACCAGGGGTGCGGCCGCCACCTGGAGCCGGGGGAGATCGCCGAGCCGGTCTGCAAGGTCTGCGGCAGCGGTGCGGAGTACCGGACCCAGAGGCACTACTTCTTCCGCCTCTCGTCCTTCAGCGACTTCCTCGTCGATTACCTCCAGAGCCTCGGAGGCACGACGAACGCGAGAAACTACGCCCTGGAGTGGGTGAGGCAGGAGCTGAAGGACTGGTGCATCACCCGAAACCTCGACTGGGGGGTGAAGTTTCCGGGCTCAGAGGATCTCGTCGTCTATGTCTGGGTCGACGCGCCGATAGGCTATATCTCCTTCACCGAGGAGTGGGCCCACCGGGCCAAAGGCGACTGGGAGCGGTACTGGATGAATCCGTCTCGAATCGTCCACTTCATCGGAGGAGACATCGTCTACCACCACTGCATCTTCTGGCCAGCGTTGCTGAAGGGGGCGGGCTACACCCTCCCCAGCGCCGTCGTCGCCAGCGGTATGCTGAAGATCGACAACAAGACCTTCTCCAAGAGCAGGGGGTACGTCGTCTGGGTGATCGACGATTATTTGGATAAAGGGCTCCACCCCGACCTCCTCCGCTACTACCTCGCCTCCTACACCTCCCATACCAAGGAGCTGAACTTCTCCTGGAAGATCTTCGCCGAGAAGGTCAACGGCGAGCTGGTGGGTGCCCTCGGAAACTTCGTCAATCGGGCCGTCACCTTCACCTCCAAGAACTTCGACCGGTCCGTCCCCTCCGGGGAGCTGGACCCGGAGGTGATGGCGAAGATCGAGGAGACGGTCGCCGAGGTGGTCTCCGCCTTGGAGGAGCATGAGTTCAAGAAGCTCGCCGATGGAGCCATGGCCCTGGCGGACTTTGGTAACGTATACTTCCAGGGAAGCGAGCCCTGGAAGCTCGCCAAATCCGACCGAGTGCGGTGCGGTGCGGTCCTGAGGAACTGCCTCCAGATAGCCAAGGCCCTGGCGATCTTCCTCCAGCCTGTGATGCCGGCGAAGATGGAGCTGGCCTGGAGGCAGCTCGGGCTCGACGGCACCGCCGCAGACGCCCGATTCGACGACGCCTTGGTCCCGATCGAGGCGGGAAGGATGCTCGGCGTCCCCGAGCACATCTTCAACAAGATGGAGGAAGCCCTCGTTTCGAACCTCGACGAGATCTTCAGGGATAGGATAGCGGCGATAGACGCGAAAAAGGGGAAGAAGCAGGGAGAAGAGAAGATGGCGACCGTGAAGTTCGAAGATTTCAAGAGCCTCGACATCAGGGTTGGGGAGGTGAAAGCGGCAGAGGGGATAAAAGGATCGGATAAGCTCCTCCGCCTCCTGGTCGATATAGGGTCCGAGGAGAGGCAGATCGTGGCGGGGATCGCCAAGACCCACCTCCCCGAGGATCTGGTGGGAAAGAGGATCGCCGTCCTCACCAACCTCGAGCCCGCTAAGCTCTTCGGCGTCGAGTCCCAGGGGATGCTCCTCGCCGCCGACGTCGATGGCGAGGCCGTCCTCCTCGCCCCCGAGAAAGAGGCTCCTCCGGGGACGAAGGTCCGATGAGCCCGCCGGATCGGCATGAGGCTCGAAGCCTCAGGGTGGGGGGACGTCGGGCCTCGCTTTTTCCCGAATCGGCGGCGAATCAGAATGGAAGAACGATTATACATTTGCCAGAATGATGAGATATAGGAGGTCCTGATATTGCTCCAGGTTGATAACATATCCAAAGTCTACGAGCTGAAAGACCGCCGGGTGGAGGCCCTCAGGGGGGTGAGCTTCGACGCAAGAGAGGGTGAGATCCTGGGAATCGTGGGGAGGAGCGGGAGCGGCAAGAGCACCCTCTTGAAGATCCTCCGCGGCATCGAGACCTTCGACTCCGGCAGGATCGTGATCGACGGCCTCGAAATATCCCCCGACTCGGGGCCAGAGCTGATCCAAAAGCAGAGGCAGATCACCGCCATCCACCTCCAGAGGGACTTCGGCCTCTGGACCGAGCCCGCCCTCAAGAACGTGGCAAGGCGGGTCTACTCCCGGATGACGGGATACGAGACGATCCCGACGGAGTACGACCCCGAATACGAAGGGGTGATGGCCGAGGCGATGGATTACCTGAAGCTCGTCGGCCTGGATAAGAAGGCGAATCACCTGGCCACGATCCTCAGCGGCGGCGAGAAACAGAGGCTTCTGATCGCAAGGCAGCTCGCCAAAAGGCCGAAGCTTCTCCTGCTGGACGAGCCCGCCACCATGGCCTGCCCGGCGACGAAGCAGGAGGTCCTCGACGCGATCAAGAACGTGAACCGGGAGCTGGGGATCACCACCGTCGTAGTATCCCACCTCCCCGAGGTCCACAGGTACCTGGCCGATAGAATGATCTGGCTGGATAAGGGGGAGATCCTGGACGAGGGGAACCCTGAAGAGATCCTGAACCGGTTCTTATCCCTCCTCGGCGACGCCGAGCCCCTCGCCCCCCGTCCCCAGGCCCCGCCCGCCATCAAGATCGTCGACCTCCGCAAGAGAAACTACCTCGTCGGTACCGGCGAGGTTCTGAGGATCGAGGACCTGAACTTGGAGATCAAAGATGGGGAGATCACGGCCCTCATCGGGTCGAGCGGCGGGGGGAAGACGACCCTCCTCAAGATCATCCAGGGGATCGCCCGGCCGAACGAGGGCTCCGTCCTCTACAGGCTCGGAGACGGCTGGGTGGACATGGTGGAGTACTCCAGGGATAGGATGGAGGTCCGGAGGAACATCGGGATAATGTACCAGGAGTTCGCCCTCTTCCCCGGGGAGACGATCCTGGAGCAGATCGCCTACAAGCTCGGGGTCAAGGGGCAGGACGTCATCGACTACGCCCGGAAGGTGGCGGAGGAGATGAAGATCAGCGACAAGATCCTGGACGTGATCTACACCCTCACCGACATGACGGAGGACGAGGCGAAGACGATCCTGGACAAGCTGGGGCTGACGAGGGATATCTTCGAAGAGCTCTTCCCGCGGTTTCCGGAGACGGAGGCGAGGAGGTACGCAGAGCCTGTCTTCAGGGTCCTGGACCTCGATCCCTCGATCCTGGAGAAGTATCCCCACCAGCTCAGCGGAGGCGAGAAGGTTAGGGTCTCCATCGCCCTCCTGATGGCCTCGAACCCCGGGGTCCTCATCCTCGACGAGCCCTTCGGAGACATCGACCCCATAACCCTCCGGGGGGTGGCAAACGCCATCAAGAGGATCAACGCCGAGTTCAACACCACCATCCTCCTCGTCAGCCACCACGTCGACTTCGTCCGGGAGATATCCCACCGGGCGATCCTCTTTGAGAACGGTGCTGTCCTCGCCGACGGCGACCCGGAGGAGGTCTGCGACCTCTTCGTCTCGCGGTGCGACGCCTCCTACCTCGAGCCCCAGCCGGAGACGACTGCGCCGGCGGAGAAGGCCTGAGGGTGGTCTTCATGGACCAGGAGATCGGCGAGATCTACGAGCAGATCAAGGGTCAGATCTCCCCCGAGGAGTTCGAGGAGAGGGTCGGAGAGAAGTTCGAGCTGATGGGGGAGCTCTGCGACCGGAGGACAGCGGCGATGCTCGTCGCCCGGGAGTTCGGTGAGGTGGAGCTGAAGATCGACCGGATCAGGCCTGAGACGGGGAAGGTCACCTTCGTCGGCAAGGTCGTCGCCATCTCCGATGTCCACGAGTTCCCCCGGAGCAGCGGGGGCGTCGGGAGGGTCGTCAACGTCACCGTCAGCGACGAGACCGGGAGCGTCAGGATCGTCCTCTGGGACGAGCTGGCGGAGCCCGTCTCCACCGGAGAGATCCACATCGACCAGACCCTGCGGGTGCGGGGGTTCACCCGGGAGGGGTACTTCGGGACCGAGGTGACGGTCGACCGGGGCGGCCTCGAGGAGGTGGAGGCGGAGATCACCACCCGGACGGAGCCCCTCAAGATCTCGGAGGTGAGGGCGGATATGGGGGACATCCACATCCGCGCCAGGGTCCTCGACCCGGGGACGTTCCGGGAGTTCTCCCGACGGGACGGCTCCGTCGGCCTGGTCAGGTCCGTCATCCTCGGGGACGACTCAGGGAAGATCAGGCTCACCCTCTGGAACGAGAAGGCGGAGATCGACCTCGTGGAGGGCGACACCCTGGAGGTGACGAACGCCCTCTCCCGAGAGAGGTACGGCTCGGTGGAGATCCAGGCCGGCGGCTACTCGGTCGTGAAGAAGAGCGACGTTTCGGTCGATTACCAGGAGAAGATCACCCCGGTATCGGAGCTCGCCGCCGGATCGATCTGCAGCGTATCCGGCTTCGTATCCGGCCTCGGGGAGGTCCGGGAGTTCGAGCGGGACGACGGGACGATCGGGAGGGTGGCGAACATCTACGTCTCCGACGATACTGGCCGGGTCAGGGTCGCCCTCTGGAACGACCGGGTCCGGCTGATCGAGGACCTCGACCTCGGATCCCGGATCGAGATCTTCGACTGCATGGCGAGGTCGGGCTGGAACGGCGAGGTGGAGCTGAGCTGCGGATGGAGCACCAGGGTTACTTTCGCCCCGCCCGAGTAAAGGGGTTAAGCCGAGAGGGGCCATAGGAGGATTGGTGAATTATGGCGGAAGTTTTACTTGAAGATCTCTCCGGGGTCGGTCCGGCGACGGCGGAGAAGCTGAGGGAGGCGGGGTTTGCCAGCGTCGAGGCCCTGGCCGTCGCCTCACCGGCGCAGCTGGCGGCCTGTGCCGACGTCGGTGAGTCGACGGCGGCGAAGATCATTGCATCAGCCAGGGCGGCCGCCGACATCGGAGGGTTTGAGACCGGCGACCAGGTGATGGAGAGGAGGAAGCTCGTCGGCAAGGTCACCACGGGGAGCGAGACCTTCGACGCCCTGATGGGCGGGGGTTTTGAGACCCAGTCGATAGTGGAGATGTACGGCGAGTTCGGGTCCGGAAAGACCCAAGTGGCCCACCAGGCGGCGGTCAACGTCCAGCTCCCGGAGGAGGAGGGAGGCCTCAACGGCTCCGTGGTGATCATCGATACCGAGAACACCTTCAGGCCCGAGAGGATCGCCCAGATGGTAGAAGGGCTCCCCGCATCGGACCGCCCTCGGGAGCCAGAGGAGTTTTTGAGGAATATCCACGTCGCTCGGGCCTACAACTCCAACCATCAGATCCTCCTCGCCGAGAGCGCCCTCGATCTGGCCGAGAAGCTGAAGAAGTCCGGAAAGCCGGTGAGGCTCCTCATCGTCGACTCCCTCACCGCCCACTTCCGGGCCGAGTACGTCGGTCGGGGGACCCTGGCCGACCGGCAGCAGAAGCTCAACAAGCACCTTCACACCCTGATGCGGTTTGCCGACCTGAACAACGCCGTCGTCCTGGTGACGAACCAAGTGATGGCCAAGCCCGACGCCTTCTTCGGCGACCCGACGAAGCCGGTGGGAGGCCACATCGTCGGCCACACCGCCACCTTCAGGATTTACCTCCGAAAGTCCAAGGGGGAGAAGAGGATCGCAAGGCTCGTCGACTCCCCTAACCTCCCCGACGGCGAGGCGGTCTTCTCGGTCACCACTGCGGGGCTATTGGATTGATCCGGGCCGTAGCCCTCGACATCGACGGGACCATCACCGACGATAAGAGGCATCTACACCCAAAAGCCGCCGAGGCGGTCGCCAGGCTCAACTCCCGCACCACAGTCATCCTCGTCTCGGGGAACGTCCACTGCTTCACCAGGGCCGCGGCCATCCTCCTGGGGACGAGCAGGACCTTCATCGCCGAGAACGGCGGCGTCATAGCCTGGGGGGAAGGGGATATGGAGCTCCTCGCCGACCCCGCCATCTGCCAGGAGGCGTACCGTCGCCTAAAAGAGGTCTACCCCATATCGAAGAAGGACGCAAGGTATAGGATCACCGACCTCGTCGTCGAATCGAACTTCAAGGTCGAGGAGGCCGAATCCCGCCTCCGAGGATGGGGAATAGACGCCGATCTGGTCGACAGCGGCTTCGCCGTCCACATAAAGGACCGGAGGGTGGACAAGGGGCTCGCCCTCGCGAAGGTGATGAACCGGCTCGGCCTCCGAAGAGAAGAAGTCGCGGCCATCGGCGACAGCAGAAGCGACCTTCCCATGTTCAGGGTGGCGGGGTTCCGGGCGGCCGTCGCGAACGCCGTCCCGGAGCTGAAGGAGGAGTCCGACTACGTCTCAGAGCTGGAGTTCGGGCCGGGGTTCTGCGAGATCGTAGATTATATGGTGGCAGAAGAGATGATCTGACGGATTCGCCTTTTTATTATGTTCCGATCACCGCGGGCCCATGACTCACGTAAAGGTATTGGAGGAGGACTAAGAAGGCTATCAGCAATAGAATCAATCCTGATAAGAGACAGGCCAGTATAGTCCGTATTTTCATATTCTATAAAATCCATTCAATCTATTTTAAAATATCGATCCCATCCTCGCCGCCATCCACCCTCGCACCATTTACGCCTAGCTCATCCCTCTCCGTCGATCTCGTAAGCCACCTCCTCCAGAACCTTGAGGATCCGGGCCCAGTTCGTCTCGCAGACGATCCACCACCCCAGGGTCTCTTTGACGAAGCACCTAGCCGCTGGGCAGAAGGCGTCGACGGCCAAATGGTACGGCATCTCCCTCAGGGGCGGGTGGAGGGGGTAGAGGGTGCAGGTCTTCGGCCGGGCGGGATAGATGGTGCAACCTTCTTCGGAGTCGTAGAAGGGGCAGGGCTGCCGGATGGCCCAGGCCCCCAGCTCCCTCTCGCGGCTGCAGAGGGCCTCAAGCCGCTTCATCGGCCAGCCGAGGTGGCGGCAGATCCGCTCCATGTCCTCCCGATCGACGTAGAGCCCCGCCCCAGGGGTATAGCAGCATCTGCCGCATCCGGTGCATCTGAACCGCTCCCAGAATAGGTCCGCCCCCCGGCTGGTCCCCGCCGGATCCCTCCGGTCCTTGGCGGGGAGGGGTATGGCCATGTCGAAGGGCTCGGTCTCCCCCCGGTCGATGGTCCTCTCTTGCTCTTCCCGTTTCAGAACCGACCAGTGGGGCCTCATCTCCAGGAGCTTCAGGTGGAGCCCCGCTCGCTTCACCTCGACGCAGCCCTCGGCGCAGGAGGCGTGGCAGAGCCTCTTCGCCTCCGCCAGCATCTCCTGAGGGGAGAGCCTTCGGGGGGACTTTTTCGGTATGTTGATCGCCGCCTCCCTCGATAGGGACCGTCTCTTCGGTCCAGGTTAGGCGATGAGGAGTAAAAGGCTTTATCCTCGACGGCGGAAGGTCGGCCGGGGCCTCTGCTCCGAAAGGTCCCTCAGGAGGTCGGTTGCAGATCTGGTGAGGATCGGGACCGCAGGATCCAGGAACATCGGGAGGGCGGTGGAGGCCTCTCTGGCAGAGCCCCGCCACGAAGGCGGCGGTATTGACCGCGAGAAGGCCCGAGGAGGAGATCCGCCAGGAGATGCTCTGATTTTCTGATACCTTTTGGAGGGATCAGAGGACAGAAAAAAAACGGCATCTACCCACGATGATCGATGAGGTCAGAAGGATCGGCCCGCCTGGTAGGCCCTTTCCATCTCCACCTCATCCTCGCCGACCGCTCCCCTCTCGTACGCGGCGACGAGGATGCTTCCAGAAAAAACCATCCCCAGGTAGTCAAAGGACATCCTGAACATCTCCATCGTGGGACCACAGCATCCCGGCCCCTCCTCGGAGGGGGCGACGACAAAGCCCGCCTTTCCCGAAAGTTTGCCGCTCGCGATGTAGGGTCGGAGCCTGTCGATGAAGAGCTTCATCTTCCCCGTGGGGCCGTACCAGTAGATCGGGGTTCCAAAGACGATGACGTCCGCCTCCTCCATCTTTGGATAAAGCCCCTTCATCCCGTCGACGATGGCACAAGAATGGTCCCCTCGCTTGCATCGACGGCAGTCGATGCACGGTTCGATATCGATATCGTAGAGCCAGACCTTCTCGGCGATGGAGCCTCGGGAGGTGGAGCCCCTCAAGATCTGGTCGACGAGAAGGTCGGTATTTCCCCCCCGTCTGGGGCTACCGATTATTGCAATCACTTTCATGCAGCTCAAACCTCCGTTTGACGGCAGGACGGACCGTCCCTTCAGAGCGGATAGGATTGAAGAAAACCCGGGGGGAGGCAGGTCGACCGCGTCTTCCCGCCGACGAAAGGGCATATCAAGACTTCCACGCTATCCTATCTCCCTTGATCTTGATCACACCCTCCTTCTTGAGGGTCCTGGCAAGCTCCTCAGCCACCTCCGTCCCGTCGACCATCAGGACGAAATCCTCCATATCCTCCTCGAAGACGAGGCTCTCTCGGAAATCGTCGAGGTCGATCTTATTGGAGTCTTCTGGAGGGGATAGTAGCCTCTCGACCGTCATGGCCATGGCGAAGATCTTGTAGTACTCCTCGGCGAACTCCTCGGCAAACTCGTCGCCGACGTTCTTCAGCATGGGGGTCGTCATCTCGTCGAGGCGGACCTCGACGATCTTCTCGAGGCGGACGGCGAGGACCGACTTCAGCAGATCGTCTTCTACGTCGGACTCCTCGGGGTCGACGGCTATCCTTATGAGGGGGTCTGCTCCGAGGTCGCCACCAGGAGGGCCTTCGACCTCGTTCAGCTCCAGGGCGGCGTCGAGAAACTGGAGAGCCTCCAGCTTTTCCAGCAGCTCCACCGTCCGGTTCATCATCTCCTGATCCGACTCGCCGTCGGCGGGGGTGACGGACCCGTCCTTCAAGAGAGAGGCGATCTCGTCCATCTTCCCCCGCCAGGAGGGGTCCAGGAGGGAAAGGTAACGATCTGTAAAGGCCTCGGCCTCAACCCCCTCGGCGAGGGCGGCCTTGATGGCCTCCATATACCTGTCGTAGATCCCAAACTCATCGACCCGCTCCCTCAGCTGGCTCGCCCTCCCCTCCATGTAGGCGGCGGTCTCCGCGAAGGCGGAGATCGAGGGTTTGAGATCGACCCTCAGACCCGCCCTCTTGAGGTGATCCGCGATCTCTGAGGCCTCAACCTCCCCGTACTCTCCGAGCTTGAACATGATGATGTGAGATGGTGGAGTTTTATATAATATCTTTGGCAAGGCGAGGGGATGAGAAGAGAGGGGCCCGCCGGGGCTGGCTCAGGAGAATTCCGATAGAGAAAAGGTCCGATGAAGGCCGAGATAAAAAGAAAAGTGGGCGAATAGGTGGGGCGTGGGAAGGAGCGGCGCCCTCCGCCGCCTCTCCCGACAACCCAGCCATCCACCTTTATCCATCACCCCTGAAGCTACAAACTCATCACTTCGCCTCGGGGGGCTTCAACAAGGCGAAGGCGACGACGATCCCCAGAACCGCCAGAGCTGCGACGATCAGGAAGAAGGGCTGGAAGGCTCCGAGGAGGTCCTTCGCCTGAGCGGAGACGATACCTCCGATGATGGCGCCAGCGCCGTAGGCAGTGAATACGAGGCCGTAGTTCTTGGCGTTGTCCTTCATCCCGAAGAAGCTTGCAGTCGCCGTAGGAGCTATGGCGAGCCATCCACCGAGGCAACCCCACAGGATCGCGAAGCAGATGACGTATGCGTAGAAGGAGGAATAGCTCGAGTACATCAGCAGGCACGCCGCCAGGATCAGAACGTAGCTCAGGATCGCCGTATTTCTCGGGGTCAGCTTGTCCGTCAGGCTTCCGAATATCGGCCTTCCTGCTCCATTGAAGATGGCAAAGGGCAAGATCAGGAGGAAGGTCCATTTGGTAGCCTCCTCAGCCGTCATCCCCGCATTGGCGAATACCTCCAGGCCCACGGGACCTGCAATCCCTATCGCCGTGAGACCGGCCAGGGCCCCGATGGTGTAGCAGAGCCAAAGCCCGTAGAAGGTCTTGGTCTTGGACATCTCGTTTCGCATGAAGTCGATCTTCCGGGTAACCGACGTCGATGGGGGGGCCGTCCAGCCTCCTGGCTTGCAGCCAGACGGCGGGCACTTGAGGAAGACCGATAATATCACCGTTATGATGATGAACGCCACGCCGAAAGCCCGCATAACGGTCATTATATCCCAGCCGCTCCCCATCAAGAACCGGGTCGCGTATGTGATTATGGCCGAGGAGAAGCCGAAGCCCAAGACCGTCAATCCGACGGCGAGGCCGCGCTTATCGGGGAACCACTGGGCGGAGGTGTAGATCGGTGCACCGTAGGCTATCCCCACTCCAAGACCGCCGATGATGCCGTAAAGAGGTATCAGCATCGTCGGAGATTTGGCGAAGGAGGCCGCCAGCCAGCCGACACCGCATAACGCCCCGCCGATCATACAGACTTTCTTGGGACCCATCTTCTGGATATAGGGGCCAGCCAGAGGCATAGTTATGGCAAACATCGCCAGGAATACGATGAAAGGCCACGTCATCGCCATGGCGCTCGGATCGAGCCCTAGTCCCTTGAAGTGGTTCAGCAATGGAGTTCTCAATACACCGTAAGCATAAATGGCACCCAGACATAGCTGGATGATCAAGCCTACTATCACTATCATCCACCGCCCACCCGGCGGCTCATAGGTTTCAACATTTTCTGCCATAATCAGACACCCTTCGTCGATAACCATCCATTCTCGTTCGACACGCGCACACTACCGAAGGATATTCCCCAAAATGGCGTCTCCCTCCAAGAGAACGTCATGCCAAAGATTTATTGGGCTGAATTATAAGGGTATCTTATCTATTTAAAATTAGCGCCAATTATCTCGAAAATACGTTACGCATACCAGAAATTCGCTTTTCTCTGGGCTCTTGAGACATCGAGAATCCATCCTTGTAGCCCATCTGCATCCCAGCTACCACCACAAAATCTTATATTATTGGAGATTTATAGTATTTAGTTCCCGGCGTCGCCCATTTCGATCCGGCCCTTCAACAAGGTCACGATCGTCGATGATAATGCCTTTTATCTTAGAAGGTAGTCTAGGGGACGGTGAGTCTGGATGATCAGAGCCAATCCAAAAACTAGCTGGAACGATGCCGAATCGATGCCCACCATCGCCAAGACCGCCTACGTCGATCCGGCGGCGACCGTCATCGGGGACGTCAGGATCGGAGAGCGGGTCTACGTCGCGCCCTGCGCCTCCGTCCGGGCGGACGAGGCGACGCCGATCATCATCGGCGACGACTGCAACGTCCAGGACGGCGCCGTCTTCCACGGCCTCGAAGGGACGAGCATAAGGCTGGGAAGGAAGGTGTCAGTCGCCCACGGCGCCGTGATCCACGGGCCGATGGAGATCGGCGACGAGAGCTTCGTCGGCTTCAACGCCGTAGTCCATGCCTCCGTCCTGGGGAAGAGGTGCTTCGTCGGCCATCTGGCCCTGGTGGTGGGGGTGAATCTCGCCGAGGGGAGCTTCGTTCCTCCGGGAGCCGTCGTCGACGCCCAGGATAAGGCCGACGGCCTCGGCCCGGTCCCCGATAACCTCCGGGGCTTCAACGAAGAGGTGGTGGGCGTCAACACCGAGTTCGCGAGGGTCTACTCCCTGATGGAGAAGCGGTGCAAGACCCCCCAAATTTGACGGTCTCAGCCGGATGGGGCGCGAACTCAGGGCGGTGAAGGCCACCAGAGCCCAACTTTTTCCCGCCTCAGTCCGAGCCCATCACCGGGTTCATCATCTGGTGGAGGATCTCGGCCATCTCCGCCCGGAGCTTCAAAAGGCCGTCCTCGCCGCCGTCGTACTCAAGGAAGTTGGCCCGGATCAGCTTTCCAGGGAAACGGGGGCAGGTGCCGCGGCGGCAGAGGACGAGGGACTCTTTTCCGATGGTGTGGGCGATCCCGAGCTCGTACATCACCAGGGGGTCGGTGCCTGTCAGGTCGGCCACCACCATCCTGGCCCTGCATATCTCCCTCCAGATCGCCTTCAGCTTCTCCTCGTCGTCGCCGAAGTCGAGGGCCCTCCGGGGTACGAGCCCCGCCCGCTCCAGGGCCGGCTTCACCGCCTCATCGTAGAGGTCGTCGCCATCGTCGGTGAGGGGTAGGATGACCGAGGCGGTCCGATCGTCCACTATATAGGAGGCGTGGCCGAAGAGGGGCCTGATCTGCATCAGGCTCATGAGGTTTATCGCCCTCTGGATCTCAGCCTCGACGTGGGCGATGGCGATGACCCGGAGGATCTCCCTCCTATCCCTCTCCCCCTCGTCGAGGACGACCGCCGGAAAGACTATCATCAACGGATCCTCGTATCCGAACTCCCACCGGGCGCTGCTGATGGCCTTCTGCTCGGAGATCCGCTTATCGGGGTGGTATGTGTACATGGTGGAGAGGGCGCCAGCATGGTTCTGGGCCAGGATGTAAAGGGTGGCCTGGTCCAGGACCGCCACCATGCTGCTGGGGTTCTGGCTCCTGACGATCCCCCTTTGGATCCTCCTCTCCTCCACCAGGCTCTCGACGATCCCCATGAACTGATCCAGGAGGCCGTCCACCTTCTCGATCAGGTCCGTCGGCATATCTCCGCCCTTGATCCTATCTCCCGAATGCATCATGACCTATACACCAGAGATGATAAGGGAAGTCAGAATATAAGGTTCTTTGGTGCTTATCTTCAATATGCGAACTGTCCGAGGAAGGGGCGACGGCTCGGAGGTCTTCGGCCTGGATCTCTGCAGGGGACGCAGGCGGTCCTGGGGTTCATCGGACCCATTTTCGGATCCAGTTCCAGTGAAGGGCTATGTGGAGGAGGATGAGGGCCGCGAGGATCAGGCTCGTAATCCGGTGGATGGCGACCCACTCGGGGGTGGATAACCCGAGGAAGAGTTCCCCTGCCACCGCCGCCCCTCCGCGGCGAAACCCGCTCCCTGGGGCGGGCAGAGCCCACCATAGGACCAGGCCCGAAGCCGTCGACGCAAAAAAAGCTAAAAAGGAGATGAGGTCGACCAGCAGGTTCCATGCCGTCCGATTCATCTCGGGATCATTTCCGCTTGACAGGCCCTATTGGCAAGACGGTCTTGCCGTAGACCTCGTTCAGGACCTGGGCGCATGCTGCGTATATCGCCGTGAAGCCGCAGAATATCCCCTCGTAGCCGGTGATGGTGGCTATGGTGGCGCTGCCGGTGTAATCCCTGATGGCCAGGAGCCAGAAGAGGATCGTCAGCGTCAAGAAGACCACCTGGAGGGCTCTGTTCAGCCTCAGGGTGCCTATGAACATGTAGAAGGTGAAGAGCCCCCACATGAAGAAGTAGGCGATCAATGCAGGATTTGACGTCTTGGTCCCCGCCGCCCAGGTGGTGTTCGGCACCAGGATCAGAGCGACGAGGGTGAGCCAGAAGAGGCCGTAAGAGGTGAAGGCCGTCGTCCCGAAGGTGTTCCCCTTCTTCCACTCCATTATCCCGGCGATGATCTGAGCGATCCCGCCGTAGAAGACTCCCATGGCCAGGATCATAGAGCCGAGCTCAAACCAGCCAGCGTTGTGCATGTTCAAGAGAACCGTCGTCATGCCGAAGCCCATCAGACCGAGGGGCGCCGGGTTGGACGTGCCGTCTCTTATGTCCACGGGGCCGATGTGCATTATGTCCCGTGGCCTTCCTCCACCCGTTTCTGATGCTATATCCAATCCCTCCCATTTGCCTTAAAAGCCGAACGATTCGACCGGATCCCCTAAAACCGCATCGGATATATCCTTTTCCATGTTTAATGGGGATCTTTACAATTAAACATTATAATTTCAGGGGAAAACCGGGTTATTTTACAACCATTAATCAATTTTCTGAACTTTTTTCCGTCAAACGACTTCAAACGTTCCGGCCTCTTCTCGGCCTGAAGCCCCGGGATCGGCCTCGGATCTCCGAGTCGGGGAGTTGGACGGAATGGAGGGTTCACAGATAGATTTACAATGGATGCCCCTCCAAGGTTAGATCATGTTCCCAGGCATCGGTGGCAAGGGGGTAAACCCCAAGAAGATGAAGCAGATGATGAAGCAGATGGGGATCAGCATCGAGGAGATCGAGGGGGTAGAAGAGGTGATCATCAGGACCGCGGACCGGGAGATATTCTTCCTCGACGCGTCGGTGACGGTGATGGACGCCCAGGGGAACAGGTCGTACCAGGTGGTGGGCACCGCCCTGGAGAGGCCCCGCGAGATATCGATCCCCGACTCCGACGTCGAGCTGGTGGTGGCCCAGACCGGCTGCACCCCCCAGGAGGCGAAGGCGGCCCTCAAAGAGGCCTCCGGGGACCTGGCAGAGGCGATAGTTAAGCTGGGATCGAGCTGAAAGGGAAGTCCGCCTTAGGCCGTCGGGGAGGATGGCCGGCTCCCGCTCCCACGGTGAAGAGATAGGGCCTTTTAGCGATCCCTCCACCGACGGAACTCCGATATGAAGGGCGGACTGGAGAGGAAGAGGTATGGATCAGGCCAGGATAGAGGTCGAACTCAACCTGCTGCTTCTGAAGATAGCAGAGATCCAGAAGTCTGTGGACGAAGGGGTCGAGGTCCTGCGGGAGGAGGGGAAGCTCCCCGGCGAGCTGGAGGGGATCGTCGATAAGGTCATGCGGGAGGTGGACAGCTGGACCGACCAGTGCACGGCTCCGGCCGAGACGCCGCCCATCCTCCTCCGGAGGATGCAGGTCCAGATGGAGCGGCTCGCGAGGATCGAGCGGCTGATAGAGGACCTGAGGCGGTGAAAGATGGCGAGGGTGTCGGCCTCATCGATGTTCCTCTGGGACCTCGGCCCCCAGAGCATGGCCGAGGTCATCGCCGAAGCGGGGCTAGAAGAGATGGAGTTCTGGGTCGAGACCCCATGGTACTGGGAGGGTGGGAAGCGGCCGGGGCAGGCGGAGTTGATCCGAGAGGTGCTGGGTGGAAGGATAACGACCCTTCATGCCCCCGTCATGGACCTCAACCCCTCGTCCTACAACGACCTCGTCGCCCTGGCGACGATCGAGGAGTCCCTCTCGGCCATCGACCTCGCCGGGCTTCTGGGCGCGGGGGTGGTGGTCGTCCACCCGGGCAAGAGGACGGCGAGGCGGCCGGCCAGGGAGGCGGAGAGGGCGAAGCTCCGCCGGTATCTGGGCCTCTGTCTGGACCGGGCGGAGGAGAGGGGGGTTCTCCTGGCTCTGGAGAACCTGGAGCCCGCCCCCTGGAACCTCTGCTCAGACCCCAACGAGATGGGCAGATTCCTCGACGAGTTCCCTCGCCTGGGGATGACCCTGGATATATCCCATGCTACCCCGCCGCCTTCGGGGGCCTTGGCCTTCGTCGAGGCCCTCGGTGACCGAATCCTAGACGTCCACGTCAGCGCCACCGTGGACGGAGTCCGACACCTTCCCCCGAGCACCGGGTCCGTCGACCTGGTCCTGACGGCCCTCCGAGACGCCGGGTACGATGGGCCCCTGACCCTGGAGCTGGACGACAAGAAATATCCCGAGACCTTGTCGAAGGAGGACAAGGTCCGGGCCATCATAAGAGAGCGACTCCATCTGGAGTCGGTGTGGGATTGAGCTCTTCAACCTCAACCCGATCAGAAGATCCGCGATCAGGTGCCCATCATTCTGCCCTTGTTGTAGAAGGTCTTCGGCGTCTCGATCGGCTGATCCAGAAGGAAGGCCTTCTGGGTGCTCGTCATCGATAGGTTGGTGTTGATCAGGCTATCGTTGACGGGCAGGTCGAGGAAATCCTTCTGAGTATCTGTCGCCGAGAGGCCGGCATTGATCAGGCTATCGTTGACGGGCAGATCGAGGAAGGCCTTCTGAGTATCTGTCGCCGAGAGGCCGGTGGCCGCGGCGGTCTCGTTCAAGGTGTCGTTAACGGTGTTGTTCACGGAGGCGTTGGGGGTATCGTTCAGGAAATCGGTGAGGGCCGCTGGGGCCTCCACCGGCGAATCGAGGGTGAGATCCTGCCCGATGACAGACCAGGCCTGTAATAGGGCAAGAACTGCGACCAATAATGCTAGATTACGTCTCATAATCCGGCCCTTTTACATCGGTCGTGCATAAAGCTTTCCGTCAACACCTCTGATCACCAGGAGGACGGCCGAGAGAGGTCCGTTCCTCCAGAGGGGCGCCAGATCCCGTTCAACCACCATCTCGATCTACCTGCTTCAGCTCCTCGGTGGTGGCGTCGGGGTGATCCCTGAAGTACCGGGCCACTTCGGGCCTGTGGACCAGGGTGCAGTCGACGCAGCTCCAGAGCCTCTTTCCCCGCCTCGACCTGATGAACCTGCCGAGCTCGGGGTCTTTGCAGGGGTAGAGGGGACAGAAGCAGAAGGTGCAATCCTGGCCCTCGAAATGGTGGCAGGGATAATACTGGCACTCGCCGGCTTTGACGTTGGTGACGGGATCGTCGGCGGCCTTCCGGACCCGGCAAGGGTCGTCGGTGACGACCCCATCGGCCCCCAGCCGGTTCAGCCACCGGACCTGGTCCGGGTCGTTTATCGTCCAGGGGTATACCTCGATCCCCGCCCTGTGGGCCCTGATGAAGAGGTTGGGGTCCGTCAACCGGGGAAATATCGAGTCAGCCTCGGCCCAGAGGGCGAGGTCGACGGGGTTTATGGGGAGGGAGGATATGATGATCCCTGTCTTGAGCCCCCCGAGCTCCTTGACCTCCCGGACCGATTGGTGGAAGAAGGAGGTGACGATCGCCCTCCGCCCTGCTAGCTCCCGGACGACGAGATCTTCCAGCCCCACCTCCTTCATCTCGACGACGATCGCGAGGTCCAGCTCCTCGGCGAGGCGGGCCGCCTCGGCGAGGGTCGGAACCCTCTCGCCGCGGCCCGCGTCGAGGCCCCTGATCTCCTCCAGGGTCATCTCCTCCACCTTCCCCGAGCCGTTGGTGGTCCTGTCGACGGAGTCGTCGTGGATCACCACCAGAATGCCGTCTTTCGTGAGGCGGACGTCCACCTCCACAAGATCAGCGCCGCACCCTCCGGCCGCCCGGATGGAGGCCAAGGTGTTTTCGGGTGCAATGGACCTCGCTCCCCGGTGGCCGATGACCTTAGACATCAAAGGCGGGTCCTCGGGGAAGATATATCACCTTTTCCACGGACACCCGTTTCAGGGCAAGGGTTATACTGCAGGATCTACCAACTTCAATAGGAATGCTTGACAATCTCGATCAGTTCAGATGTCTGAAGAGGGGAAACGCGGGGGCGATAAACATCGACCCCCTCCAGCGAGGGGGGATCCTCACCCCCGAGGCGAGGGAGGCGGTCCTGGAGTGGGCCGACGGCTACTCCGTCTGCGACTATTGCACCGGGTCCCTGGAGGAGATCCAAAATCCGCCGATAAAGGAGTTCGTCCGTCAGGTCCTCCCCGAGTTCCTCGAGGTCGATCAGGTCAGGATAACCCACGGAGCGAGGGAGGGGATCTTCGCCGCCATGCACTCCCTCTGCGAGCCGGGGGAGACGGTGGTCGCCGACGGCAACGCCCACTACACCACCCTCCTCGCCGCAGAGCTGGCGGGGCTGAAGGTGGAGCTCGTGCCCGCCGGGGAGGGGCCTGGGTACCGGATCGAACCCCAAGGCTACCAGGAGGCGATCGAGAGGGCGAGGGGGCGCGGAGAGAGGGTGAGCATGGCGGTCCTCACCTACCCCGACGGAAACTACGGCAACCTGGTGGACCCAACGGCGGTCTCGGAGATCTCCCACGACGCCGGCGTCCCCCTGACGGTGAACGGCGCCTACTCGGTGGGGAGGATGCCCGTCTCCGCGAAGGGGCTGGGCGCCGACGTCATCGTTGGGAGCGGCCACAAGTCGATGGCCTCCTCCGGACCGATCGGGGTCATCGGCGCCTCCGAGGAGCTCGCCGAGAGGATATTCCGGCGGTCGAAGCTCGTCCCCAAGAAAGAGCTGGAGATCCTCGGCTGCACCCTCCGGGGTGCAGGGATTCTGACAATGATGGCGAGCTTTCCTGCCGTCGTCGAGAGGACGAAGCGGTGGGACGAGGAGGTGGAGAAGGCCCGCTGGTTTGCCGGCGAGATGGAGAAGCTCGGGATGCACCTCCAGGGGGATCGGCCCCACGGCCATGACCTCATGTTCTTTAAAAGCGAAATCCTCTACGAGATCTCGAAGACGGCTAAGAAGGGGCGATACTTCCTTTATAGGGAGCTGAAGAAGAGGAACATATTCGGCATAAAGCCCGGCCTCACCAGGCAGTTCAAGCTGAGCTGTTACCTTCTCTCCCGCCAGGAGATGGAGACGGTCCTCTCGGCCTTCGAGGAGGTCGTCTCCAACCACCCCAAAGCATAAGCTTTATGAGATATGGCCCCCTAAAGGGGGGCCGAGCGGCTGTGGTCCAGGGGTCAGGACATGAGCTTCCCAAGCTCGTAGCCCGGGTTCGATTCCCGGCAGCCGCACCTCTTGATTTTATCAGACCGTCGATCCGGGTTCTTCGCAGGAGATCAAATAGCGACATCCTTAGGCCTCGTCATCCTTCAGCCCCCTCTTCGCGTCCTCCTTCCTGAAGGCAAGCTCGGCGGCCTTCGTTGCGGGGACGGGCGTCGAAAAAGTTTCAGGCGGGTGGCATGACCGGGGATCGACTGGCAACTATTTCTGAAAGCCAAGGAGGGATCAAAAGCCGATTTAGAATGCTCCTTCCGGCTACTTTGGACGATATCGGCGGAAGATGCCTCCCAGAGCGTCGAATCATAACATTATAAATTTAACTGTTTAGGCATCGATAAATATATATCTCATCGGGTCCTGGCCTATCCTGACGTCGCAGGGCGAAATTATGTATATTTTATAGTCAGAGGATGAAAAGGAATGAAGTCGATCCTACAACCCTTCCGCCCCCATCCGTCGTTATAAAAAGGAGAATAAATCCCCAGATATCGAAAGGTGAAATATGTCGGCATCCGAAAGGTACGATCTGGCGGAGGAGTCGCTCAAGACCTTCACCCGCTCGAAGGTGCGGACGAAGGTTCTCCTCAGCCTTAAGGATGGTGCCAAGAGCACCAGCGACCTGGAGAAGGAGATGGGCATCAGGAATACCACCATCCTCCACGCCATCAAAGAGATGACCGAAACGAACCTCGTCACCAGAACTGACAGAGGCTATGATCTGACCAACCTAGGCAGGATGCAGGCCTGTATGCTTACGGAGATGATAGACTTCGTCTTGGTCCTGGAAGATCACAGCTCATTCTGGCTCACCCATGACATAAGTGCCATACCGGAATTTCTTCAGACCAGGATAGGGATGCTCAACAACTCCGAGATCCTCGAAGGGGACCCAGCGGATATCCTCAAAACCCAGGAGTTCTTCATATCCGAACTGAAAAAGGCTACCATGATCCGAGGCCTCTCCCCGATCATAATCCCCGGATACGCAGAGGCGGTAGCAACAGCCGCCATCAACGGGGGAGAGGTCGACCTGATCCTGACGAAGCCCATAATCGAGATAGTCGTCAACGACCACAGAGAGATCCTGGAGGAACTCCTAAAGCTCGACAACTTCAGGCTTTACAGCATCGATGGGGAGGTCACTGCGGCGTTCACCGTAACAGATTCCCTCTTCTCCCTGGGGCTCTTCAGGATGGATGGGGTTTACGACGTCGGAAAGGACCTGAACTGCCTTGGGGAAGCAGCCATCGAATGGGGTAACGACCTTTTCTATTATTATCTATGCAAGTCGGATAAGATCCAATCGATCTGAGGACCCCATATCGGGACACCGGTCCGGGGGATAAAAGGTCTCCGACGGTTGGGGAGGCAGATGGACGATGGAATGTCGATCTGTGATTGAATTGCTGACTTAAGATAAGATTGTTGACAGGATCCATAGATTGTTGAGTAGAGTTAATGTTTCTGACGATGACGATGGGATGATCCTGATCCGAAGTAATAATTATAGAGCTATAGACAATTCCGATAGATATCAGGAATATAAGATTAATAGGCAATGTTATGGAGATATGCGGCGAATAGAAGAGATTATCGCTCATATTTGGAGGAATTTAACTTAAATAACGTTCGAAATTTTATATATAGATAAGATTATCAAGATCATGCTGATAATGTTACATCCGGGGACTAAATTATGGAGACATATAAGTATTCATACAAAATTGGTTTAAACGGGGCATTCAACCGACTATTTACGTTTTTAGCGGTGAGCTCCCTCTTCATTGGCGGGACTGGCTTTTTCAAGACATATATCGGCTACATACTGCTGGACGTCACTCCAGAGATCCAGACTTGTTTTATAGTTTTCTTGATATCATTTTCAGTATACAGCCTGGACAAGATCGCGGACCTCGATAAGGACGTCGTCAACATGCCTCATAGGAGGAGCTTCATTTATGGACGGAAGCGGCTCGTCATCTCCGCCTCCCTCGCCGCCTACCTCATAGCGGCCCTCCTCACCCTCTCGAGCATGCCTGATGCGCTGCCGATAATTCTGATACCGATGGTCGCTAACGCCTTCTACGGTATGAGGCTCCTCCCGGGGGTCCCCAGGCTGAAGGACATCCCGGTGATGAAGAACGTGGTGGTGGCGTCGACCTGGGCCCTGATCACGACGCTGATGCCGGCCTTTAGTGCGGGACATCTGGTGGCAGGGAATATAGCCATCGTCGGATACTTCATGTTCGTCAAGACCTTTGTGGATACGGTCCTCTACGACATGAGGGACGTCGAGGGCGACAGGGTGAACGGAGTCAGGACAGTCCCCGTCATCCTGGGACGGGGGTGGGCCACCGCCGTCCTCCTGGCCGTCAACAGCACCCTCTTGCCCCTGCTGATGTTTATGCAGGGAGATCTGAGGCTCTTCGCTGCCCTCCTCATAATATACGGGTATGGGTACATCCTCTACTTCAGGAATGAGATCAATCCCGTCTTCCTCGACCTCCTGGTGGAAGGGGAGTGGATGCTAGCAACGTTTTTCCTGATCCTCTGGCTCTGATGCCGGCGGGACGCCCAGGGGGGAGGCGTCCATCAGGCTCTTTTTTAGATTAACTATTAATACAGATCCGAAAATACAGATCCTAAAGAGATATCAGACGCAGTCAGGATGAAAAGATACGGGGAGATAGAGATGAGAACGGTCCGATGGTCAATTGCAGTCCTCGCCCTGGCGGCGATCCTCCAGGGGGCCGCCGCCGGCAGCTTCGACGTGACGGGCAGATGGGAGTCCAGGTACAGCTTCGGCGGGATCGAAGAGATCATGATAGCCGAGATCGAGCAGATCGAAGAGAGCATAATCGGATCATATGCGGTCGAGGTCGCCCCCTCAGGAGAGGGGTACGGTGGTGTGATCTTCGGGACGATCGACGGCGACAAGGTTAAAGCCTTCTACCTGGCCACCAGGAGCTCCGGTGGAGGAGACCCCCTGACGACCATCTCCTTCACCGACGGACGGCTGGTGGACGAAGAGACGATCCGGGGAGAGTTCCACTATCGCGACAGCGACCAGACGGTGCTTTCGGGGCCGTACGAGGCCAAGAGGATCTGATATAATCAGGCCCTGGGGGGACCTCCAGGTGGAGGGAACCCCCACCTATTCATGCTTCTGCGGTCTCGTAATCGGTGTCCATGGTGTCCTGGAGCCCATCCTTGGATATGTGGGTGACCATCCTCTCCGATACGTCCTGGTCCGAGACTATATCCTCAAACCGCTTGGTATATCCGTCCCTCTCGGCCGCCGCCTGGCACTCGAAGATGTTCTTGTACTCGCTGATGGTGGAGGGGGCGACCCCCAGGCTATCGCTCATCTCCTTGACGGACCGACCGGCTTCGGCGAGCCTGAGAAACTCCCCCTTCTCGAAGGGCGGCTTCAGGTCGGATTCCCGGAAGAGATGGAGCTTGATCCTGGCGCGACTGACGGTCTTGTTGAGGGCCCGGTCACCGATCTGCTCAGCGATCTCGGTGTCGCTGAGCCCCTTATAAAAAAGCCTCACCACGGTGGCCAGCTGCTGGGGGGTGAGCTTCGTCTGGATGTTGTATCGCTTGGCCATATCGGATACAACCACTTGAAGCCTGCTTTCGATCTCTTCGCTCCCCTTGAGATCGCCGTGGATGGTGGCCTGCTTCTCGACCACTTTGGTGCTGCTTGAGATCTTCAAGAACAGCTCCTTCAACTGCTCCGTCTTATCGCTCATCTGAGTACACACCCCACCGATAACTCCCTTGTTTATACTATAAAGAGGTTTCCCATAATATTGAGCAACCCATGAAGGTAGATATATATTAATTATTATATCATCTGATGATAGCGAGATTCCAGATCAATATACGCCAGATGTACATCTGAACTAAGTAAAAATAAATTCCCAATATCCTGCCCACCAAGGAGATCCGACAGAAGATCGCCGAGGTACATCAAGCCATCGGAGCCGGGATCAGAACCTTCTTCTCGGCCTCCTCCTCGACCTCGCCTCGGGACTCATATCCCGGGCGACGGTGGCGGCGACGAACCTCTCCACCCTATCCTCCCGGGCCCTCCTCTCCCGGACCATCTTCTTTACTACGAAGTAGTTGGCGATGAAGAATAAAGGGAGCATCAAGAGGCATATGGCGGCGATCTGCCAGATATCGAGATGATAAGAGGGGTCCATGAGATATAAATTGACATGCAAGTATAAAAATTCACCGGAACTTCGACAGGAGCCTCCCATAAAAATCCCTCTCTCCGACCTCGGAGGTTCGGGCGAGCCTCTCGAGGATCAGCTCCGGGGTGCTCCTAGCCAGATGACGATATCGAGGGCTTCTATCGACGATCAGCCGGTACTCTTCGTCGAGCCCCCGGGCCTCGATACCGTCGATCCTCACGGCGGTCTCTGCAAACCTCGCCACCTCCTCGGCGAGATGGCTGACGAAGATGGCGACCGAACCGCCCCGGGAGAGCTCGTCGAGGAGGGAGGCTATGATCCTCGCCGAGGCGCCCGGCTCGGTCATCGCCTCCAGCTCGTCTGCCAGGACCAGCTTCCTCTCACCCCCCGCAAGGGCGGAGAACTTCCGGATCGTCGCCTCGAAGGCCCCGGCCCCCAAAGTGCCTCTGCTCTTGCCGAAGTAGTAGAGGCTATCGAAGAGGGCAAGCCTGCAAAACCTCGCCGGGACAGGAAGCCCCATGTGGGCCAGGATCGCCGCTTGGGCCAGCAGATCGAGGAGGGCGGTCTTGCCGCCGGAGTTGACGCCGCTCAATATCGCCGTCGTCTCCACGGCCTCGGCGAGCCCCGTTGGGCCGACCGAATAGCTGACGGGCTCCGGATCCTCCAGGAAGAGGTTCTTTCCGTCCAATAAGCCTATGGAGGGGTCCTCCACGAAGGCGGGCATCGCCAGGCCTCGGGATAGGGCGAAGGAGCCGAGGGAGTAGGCCACGTCGAACTCCAGCAGGTACTCGTGGAGGGCCTCTACTTCCCCCCAGATCCCCGAAAGCTCCTTCGCCCTATCCCGGTGGAATCGGAGCCGCTTCGCCTCCGCCCTCTTCCGCAGCTCCTGGACGAACCGGACGAGGGCCTCCCTGTCCTCCTCCAGGGGATAGCGGACTTCAGGGTAGAGGATCTCCTCGAGCCTCGCCCGTTCGGACCCCTTCAGATCAAGACCTGTGGAGGCCCGGAACCGGGCCTCCTTAAGGACGGTCGCGAAGGTCTCCCCCATCCTGGATATGAAGACGTCCCGGAGGTCGTCCCCCTTACCGAGGGCGAGGAGGAGGTCGTCCCCGGCGAGGGTGACCGAACAGCTCTCCATCCTCGTCTTCAGCTCGCCGTTGGCCCAGGCCACCGCCTCCTCCACCCTGCCCTCCACCTCCGCCATCAGCTTTTCGAGCCGCTGGACCTCGGGGTCTCCCTCCTCAGCCAGCTTCGCCATGCAGATCGCGAGCCCCTCCAGCCCCTCGAAGGTGGCGACCTTCGAGCCCTCCAGGATCTTTGTGGCTTTGATGATGGCGTCGATCGTCACCCCGTTCTCCTGGTAGAGATGGAGGACCTGCTCGGGGATCAGGTACCAGTCCTCCTCCCCCTCCGCCTCCTCAACCTCGAGGAGGTCGAGGCTGTCGATGCTTCTGCCGATGAGGGTCACCAGATCGTAACCCTGGGCCAGGTCCCGGAGCTCCCTCGGGCTCTCGACGAGATGGAGGTCGACGGCTCTATCGATCCCCCTCGCCTTCAATGCCCGGAAGGTGGCAGCCGAGTTTGTGGCCACAGCCCGGCTCCGGACCCGGGGGCCGGGGCCCTTCCGGAGCGGCCTCAACTGAGATAGACATTGGCCTAGGTCGGTTTCTTGGAGGGTTTTCGCCGTAGCCATCGCCTCCTCCGCAAACCTCCTGTTCTCCTCGATCATCTCCCTGGAGGAGGAGGGGAAGAGGCAGGAGAGCTTCTGCCTGGCGCGGTCGGTGTGGGCCTCCTCCGCCAGCAGCCTCATCAGGGCCTCGTAGATCCTGGCCGCCTCCTCGGTGGTGAGGAAGGCGGCGGGGGATACGCCGTAGCTCGCCCCTCGGGCCCGCTGGACGAGGGCCGTCGCCTGCCGCTCGCTCATCCCCCTCATCTCCAGGAGGCCGGCCACGTCCCCCTCCAGGAGGGCCCCGAGGGCGGCCTGTTCATCTCCGTAGTGGGCGATGAGCCTCTCGGTCAACTTCGCCCCCACGCCAGGAACGTCCTTCAGCTTCAACCGTAGGCGGATCGCCAGGAGACCATATAGCCGTTTCCCCGAAAGAAACCTTGATATCTCTCGGGCTTGGATCTCTCGTCCGTGCTGCTCCACGAGATTTTGAAGATCGACGGCGAAGAGGAGGTCTTCCTCGCCGAAGAGTCCCTCGCCGACCTCATCCGCCTCCCGGTCACCTCGGAGATCCTTCGGTCGGGGCTGAAGGCCAAAGAACTGATCGAGGTGGTGGTGGAGAAGGCCGGATCCGATCGGCTCGGGGTCGCCCTGAAGCTGACGGAGCCAGCTGAGATCTGGCTCCTCCTGACGGACCGCTATTCCGCCTCGGGGGCCCTGGACGCCCTTTTGCAGAATAACGCCTCCAGAATTGTCCAGGCAGAGGAGGGGAGGTTCTTGGAGGGGGTGGTGGAGGCCCTCGCCATCTCCCTCAAAGAAGAGTTCTTCTGCGATGGATGCCCCGTGGCGAGCCCCCCCCTCTTCGTCCCCGAGAGGATCGACGGCCTGGAGAGGTTCCTCCGACCTCTCCTCCCCTCCAGAAGCGAGGTGCTGGAGATCTGCTGCGGGAGCGGGATGGGAAGCCAGGCTCTGAAGAGGCTCGGCCTTCGGCCCTGGACGGAGGACGTGGACAGCTGCGAGATATGCATGGCCCTGAAGGCCGAATACCTCGAACCCGATAGGGCGATGGTCCTGGACGCCCGGCTCCTGGACCGGTTCTTTCCGCCCCGGAGGTTCGATGCGGTGGTGGGTTTCATGGTGGGGCTCATCGACGACGTCAACTGGCCCCTCTGGAGAGAGATCCTGATCAGCTCGGCGATGCTGGCGAGGGATCTGGTGATATACACCACCTACACCGAAAGGGAGGCCAGGATCGTCGCCGAAGCCCTCAGGTCCGTCGGATGGTCTGCCGAGGTGGCGGCAAACCCCGACGACCTGGGGATATACGACCAGTGGGCTGCCATCGGCCGACGGGGAGGGTGACGAAAGGTTAATACCGCCTGAGATCGAAGTGATGGCTGGGGTGATGCTTGTGCCTAAGTTCAAGAAACGAGACGTGGAGCGGAAGGGCGACAAGAAGACGGAGAACCTGGAGAAGAAGCTGATCGAGGAGAACCTCGATGATCTCGTGGGCACAGGCGGTGAGAAAGAGTAGTGAAGGATCTCAACGTCAAAATCCGAGCCGACGGCCGCGTCACCGAGAGGCGCGTCCCTTGGGAGGTGGGCCAGACCTACGACCGCCTCCTCGAGCTTCTGGATATAAACGCCGAGACGGTGGTGGCCCTCTTAGATGGCCACCCAGTTCCGACCGACGATCTGGTGGAGCCCGGCGATCTGGAGATCGTCCGGGTCGTCTCTTCCGGATGAGGGGCCAGTTCAGATGCTGGTGAGCCTTCCGCTCAGATCCTTCAGCCTTTCTATATTTTCCATCACCATCGTCGACTCGACCTTCTTCTCCTCCTCGAAGTGTTTGATGATCTCCTCGAGTGATATGATCAGCCGGTAGACCTTCATCGGCCTTCCCTTCCCGTCCTTCTTCACCTCTCGCTCCTCGACCCAGCCGTTGTTTCTGAGGGACCTCATGGCGATGCTGACCTCAGGCTGCCGTAGGTTGGATCCGATCTCGATCTCCCGGGAGGTGGCTTCCTCGACGTTGGCGAGGTAAGTGATCATGCTGGCGACGTTCCGGGGGATGCCAAGGCCTCGGAGGACCTCCACGAACTCCCGGTCGTCGTCGTCCAAAACTTTGACCGAAAATTGTCTCATAAATATCACATCTATTTTTCGGTTTAGAAAATCATCCTCATATAAATAGCTTATTTTTGTTTATCCAAATAGATTATCATTCAGCATCTATTGACCTGATAAACTGATCCAGACCTGGCGGCCATCCCCAGGGCGACGACGTCCTCCAGGACCTCGGCCATCTCCTCCGGATCCAGATCGATCTCAAACCTCCGCTTCAAATCTGCGATGATCTCACCCTTCGAGAGGGGACGATCCGCTCCGGTGAGGACCCGCTCGGTGAACCCCACCAGATCCTCGTGGGCCGCCCAAGGGTATATGATCCACCTCCAAACGTCGATCCGCTCGGCGTAGTAGTCCGGCTCGAAGGAGGAGCTGGCCTTGTGCTGCAGGACCGCGGTCCTCACCTCCCCAGGACCCAGGCCTTTTAAGTAGCCCGCCGTCGCCAAAAGGGTGTCACCAGTGTCGGTGACGTCGTCGACGACGAGGACCCTCTGGCCGGAAACGGCCGTAGCCAGGGGGAAGCGGACCCATGCCCGATCCCTCTTCCGGGCTGCGATCCCCCAGTGCTCGACCTTGATGCTGGTGAGAAGGTCGTGGACCAAAAGGTCACAGACGACCCGGGCCGGGACGTAGCCACCCCGGCCTATGGCCACCACCAGGTCGGGCCTCCAGCCCGATGCCTTGATCTTGCGGGATAGGGCCCGGGCGAGGTCATAAAACCCGTCCCAGGTCACAAGGTCGCAGGGGAAGAATTCGAGGTCCATCGCCATTATTATCGACTTCATGATTTAAATATTTTGAGATGGCCTCTGGGCTCGGCCACCCCGCCTCTGGGGAGATGACGAGAAGGTAAATATACCATATTCTGCATCGCCTGGACTTATGGCAACGAAGCTGGACCCCTGGGGCGCGGTCTCGATAGACGACTACTCGAAGCTATTCGAGGAGTTCGGGATATCGAGCTTCGAGGAACTTCTGCCCCAGATCGACGATCCCCATTCATATATGAAAAGACATATAATATTTGGCCACCGCGATTACCAGCGGGTCGTCGAGGCGATGAATGATAAGAGGCCCTTCGCCGTGATGAGCGGGTTCATGCCCAGCGGCAAGGTTCATCTCGGCGGCAAGATGGTGATGGAGGAGATCATCTGGCACCAGAAGCACGGGGGGGACGCCTTCGTCGCCATCGCCGACATGGAGGCCCACTCGGTCCGGGGGATAAGCTGGCAGCGGTGCCGAGAGCTGGGGATCGAGGAGTACGTCCTCAGCATCATCGCCCTGGGGCTTGAGCCGTCGGCGACCATATACTTCCAGTCCAAGAGGGGGGCGGTCCGGGACCTCGCCTTCGAGCTCGCCGCCGCCGCCCGGTTCTCGGAGCTGGCCGCCATTTACGGCTTCTCCGGGGAGACGAACGTCGCCCACATGGTCTCCGTCATGGTCCAGAGCGCCGACATCCTCCACCCCCAGCTCGCCGAGAACGGGGGGCCGAAGCCCGTCGTCATACCCGTCGGCTCAGACCAGGACGCCCACATCCGGCTCACCCGGGACCTCGCCGCCAGGATGAGAAAGTTCTTGGTGGAGGAGAGGGAGGGGCGCGTCAGCCTCCGGGGGAAGGCAGCAGGCCCTGACCTGATCGATGCCGCTGCCGCCCGCCTCCGGGAGATGGGCTACAGGAAGGTGAAACGGTACGAGGAGCACATCGACGTCTTCGACGCCATGGCGAAGGACTCGGGAAGGGTCGAGGAGGCGATGAGGAGCCTCGAGGTGGAGGCTGGAGGCTACGGCTTCGTCCCTCCGGCGTCCCTATACCATCGGTTCATGACCGGCCTCACCGGCGGGAAGATGTCATCCTCGAAGCCAGAGAGCCACATCGCCCTCACCGAGGACCCCGAGGAGGCGAGAAAGAAGGTGATGAGAGCGGTCACCGGCGGAAGGCAGTCCCTAGCCGAGCAGAAGAAGCTAGGAGGGGAGCCAGACAGGTGCACCGTCTACGAGCTGATGTTATTCCACTTATCCGGGGACGAGGACGAGCTTAAGGAGATCTTCGACGAATGCAAGAGCGGCAAGCGGGTCTGTGGGACCTGCAAGAAGGAGGCGGCCGAGAGAATCCGGTCCTTCCTCGTCGAGCACCAGCGGGAGAGGGAGATAGCCCGGGAGAGGCTGCCGGAGTTCGGGCTCTGAAATTGGAAGAAGCCCGCTCCAGGAGAAGTTACTGTTTCTGTAACGGGGAGTTCTCCCTCGGGATTACTGCTACCTTTGGCTGAAGCATGGCACAAATTAAGCCAAAAAGATCAGAATTTCAGACGTAAGCCCCGCCGCCAGGGAGGGGCATCCGACTGAATAAACATATTAAATATTTTGGCGCCGGCTCAGTGTTGGATCATCCTCGGAAGGGCCTTGGCCTGTTCGACCCAGGACTTCACCTCAGGGAGGGTTGGATTTCTCTTCACGAGCTTTCTCGTCCCGTTGACCTCAGCCAGCTTTGCGTAGAGGTTTTCGGGGATCCTCTTCGATAGCTCCACGACGGTGTCGACCCCAGCCTCCACCAGGAGATCTGAGTACTTCTCTCCGACGCCCTTGATCCGGAAGAGGTCCGACCGGTTTACCCATTCCAGAATGAGCTTCTCCGCGATCCCGGTCCTCTCAGCGATCCCCATCCGACCGTTCTTGCCCGAGCCGGCCTCGAGGAGCTTCTCAACGGAGCTTATCCCGGCAGCTGCGAGGGACTCGGCATACGCCGGCCCAATCCCCTGGATATTCAATATGCTGGTCAAGAAAACCACCAAATACTCCTTTAAAATCATCAAATATCCAACTTTCGGCTGCAAAACAACGATCTCCTCCGAGGGCAACGAGGCCCGGATTACGGACCGGAGGGCAAACCTGAAGTGGACGGAGAGACGGCCGGACCAAGAGGTTAAAATTAATTAGTTTGACAACCTATTGGGTAATACGGTGCCGATCGGGAGATGAAGATTATGGATGCGATCGTTGGAGGTCTTTTGAAAGAGATGACGTCGGGAGAGAAGCTCACCCTCATCAGCCGAGAGGTGGGGGCGGATGATAAATCGGTGAAGTCGGCCCTGGAGATGGGGTTGCCCCTCCTGCTGGGGGCCATGAACAGGAATGCGAACCAGCCAGAGGGCATCAGCGCGATCATGAAGGTCCTCGCTCAGATGGGGAGGAACGATCCGAGGGAGGGTGCCTCCAGCCGCCTGAGCGGACCGGACCCGGCCGAGGGATCGAGGATGCTTGACTCCATTCTTGGGAGCAATCTGGAGCCGATAAAGCAGTCGATCTCGAAGAAGACGGGGCTGCCTCCAGCGGCAGTGGGCAAGATCCTCTCCATCGTTCTCCCCCTGGTCCTGGCTAAACTGGGTGGCTCTTCGGGCCAAGATATGAGAGCAGAAGAGATCTCAAAGATCCTGACGGAGGGATCGAAAGCGGCCATCTCCTCATCGCCCGAAGCGGCGAGGCTTATGGAGGAGGCATTCTCCTCAGAGGAGGGAAGAGGGGGTCTGATGCGGATCATAAAAAAGCTGATGGGACCCTGAAGGTCATAATTTTTTGCCTTGACTCCAGTCGCCCACTTCGTGAATCGAACCGTCTCTCGATCCCGGAAGCTTAATCTGGACAAGACACTTTTATATGCATATGAAGCTGGAGTTTTACGGAGGAGCTGGAGGCGTTACAGGCTCACACATGGTCCTTGACGGAGGAGATTTCCGAATCGGGATCGACGCGGGGCTCTTTCAGGGAGGCGAGACCGATCAGAACCTCGCGGGCTTTGGGCACGATCCGCGTTCCCTCAAGTCGTTGTTGCTAACCCACGCCCACATCGACCACAGCGGGCGGGTCCCGCTTCTGGTCAAGGAGGATTTCTCAGGGTCCGTCTACTCAACCCCAGCCACCGAGGACCTCTGCGAGATCATGCTCAAAGATTCGGCTTACCTGATGCAAGAGGCCGCCGACCGGGAGAATCGTTATAGAAACAAAGGCAACGGCCCGGCGAGGCCGCTTTATACGGAGGGGGACGTCGTCGAAGCCCTGAAAAGGTTCAAGCCGATCGATTACGGGATGGCCCAGGAGATCAATGGAGTTACTGTTAAATTTTTGGATGCGGGCCACATCCTCGGCTCGGCCTCCATCGAGCTATCCATTGGAAGAAAGAAGTTGATAACAAGCGGCGACGTGGGCCGACCCGGCGCCCCCTTCCTCCGCGATCCCGAGACGGCGAAAGAGGCCGATTGGGTGGTGATCGAATCGACCTACGGGGACAAGGATCACGGAGAGATCGCCGACCGGGGGAAGAGGCTTTTGGAGATCGTCCTCGACACGATCGAGAGGGGCGGAAACATCGTAATCCCCGCCTTCGCCGTCGGACGAACCCAGGAGATCCTGTACGAGCTGAACCGCTATGCAGAAAAGGGGAAGTTGAAGGGGGTCAAGTGCTTTGTCGACAGCCCCATGGCGATCTCGGCTACAGAGATCTATCGACGCCACCCGGAGTACTTCGACGAGGAGACCCTCCGGCTCCTGAAGGTCGGAGATAGCCCCCTGGAGTTCCCCGGGATCCGTTATGCCAGGTCAAAAGAAGAGTCTATGGCGATAAACGACCTGAAAGAGCCCTCCATCATAATCTCCGCCAGCGGCATGTGCACCGGTGGCAGAGTTCTCCACCATCTGGTTCAGAACCTAGGACGTAAGAACTCCACCATTCTATTCATCGGCTATCAGGCTGAGGGAACCCTGGGGCGTAGGCTGCTGAACGGGACGAAGACGATCAAAATGATGAATAAGGAGCTGGACGTCCAGGCCAGGATCGAATCCCTCGACACATTCTCAGCCCATGCCGGAAGAAACGAGCTCCTCAACTGGCTCCGCGCCTTCGAGGATTTCCCGAGGACGGTCTTCCTCAACCATGGTGAGCCCTACGCCGCCTCTTCGATGGCAGAGGCCGTCAGGAGCGAGTTTGATGTCGAGTTGATCATACCAAAAGCCAACGAGAGCTTCACCCTCTCATGAAAAAGAGGGGTCCGATCCCCTCCCGGGGGATGGGGCATAGGTTCCCCGGAGAGGGTTTCGGCCAGCCCCCCTAATCCTCGATCAGGCCGGAGCCGCTGAATACCCGCTCCGCCTCGGATAGGGTCAGGTCTCCCGGCGGGACGATGATCTCCGACTCGACGATCTCCTTCGGGTCCAGAGGCTCCCCCTTCGCCTTGATCGTCGCAATCAGCCTAGAAAGCTCCTCTTGGAACCCCGCCTCGTCCTCCCTCGCCACCCGATCGACGATCCGGTTGTCGATGACGTTCAGATCGTCCAGGAGGGCGCTCTTCACCCTGTACTGTCCCTCTCCCATGATCCGGATGATCATCTCCCTTCCTCCGCTTTGAGCCTAGCGAGGTCGGCCTCGACGCTCCCCTGGGCCCGGACCCGAGCGAGCTCCCTCTCGACGTCGTCCTTGCCTGCATACTCCTCCAGGGTTCCCGTCTCCACCAGCTCATCGAGGGCCATGGACCTCGCCTTCATCGTCTCAATCTTGTCTTCAGATCTCTGAACGGCTAAACCGACATCGGCCATCTCCTCGCTGATCCCAGTGAGGGACTCGGTCACCTTCACCTGGGCCTCGGCGGCGGAGTACTGGGCCTTGATCGTCTCCTTCTTAACCCTGAAGGACTCGACCTTGGCTGAGAGCCTCTTCTCGGTCGCCTCGAGCTTCGCCTGCTCCTGGCCGAGGTCAGAGATCTGCTGTTCGAGCCCCGCGGCCTCGACGGCCAGGGCCGCCTTCCTCTCCAGGGCCTGGCGGGCGAGGTCCTCCCGGTCGGCCTTAACAGCCTCCCGAGCCTGAGAGTCGAGCTGGTCCATCTTCGCTGCGAGCCTGGCCTTCTGGAGCTCCAGCCTCTTCTTGGAGGTGGCGACCTCCGCCACCCCCCTCTTTACGTTCTGGAGAAGCTCCAGCTGCTTCTGGTAAGAGTAGTCGAGGGTCTCGTTCGGATCTTCCACCCTATCCATGAGGGTGCTCATCTTGGCCTTGACCAACGTGCTCATCTGGTTGAGTAGTCCCATGATAACTCCCCATTTATACAATTTTATAAAATGGTGGAGGAAGAGGGGCAAAATCAACAGACCCGATCCGCCACCCATTTCCTCCGACCCTTTCAAGGCGTATCCGTCTACCTAGGCACCCCGGAGCTCAGAGGTGCAGTGGGGGCAACGAGTGGCCTGGAGGGGGATGCTCTCCTTGCAGTATGGACAGTCCTTGGTATTCGGCAAAGCTGCCTCTTCTTCCTTCTTCAACTTGTTGATCTGCCGCACCAGAAGGAATATCACGAAGGCTACGATCAAAAAGTCGAGGACCGTATTGATGAAGACGCCGTAATTGATCGTCGGCGCACCAGCCGCCTGAGCTTCGGCGAGGCTAGCGAAGGGCTGGCCGGTGAGGGATATGAACATGTTGGTGAAATCGACTCCTCCGAGGAGCATCCCCACCGGCGGCATGATTATGTCGTTTACTAGAGACGTCACGATCTTCCCAAAGGCCAGACCCAATATGATCCCGATCGCCATGTCCAGGACGTTTCCCCTCATGGCAAAATCTCTGAACTCCTTTACCATACCCATAGATATTCGACCTCCTCGAAGTCATTCGAATAATTATTAATAATCAAAGGAGCTATTCAAATATAAATGTATTTATTAACAAGTAATGTGATGATCTAGCTATTCATTTTCCCGTTGCGGATTCATGAAAAGATCTTCTGCGGGTTATCCCAGCGGATCGATGGACCGATATTAAAATTGGCAAGACAAGGCCCCATCCGGGATCGGGCGGCGGCAAAAAAAGGGGATTTAAGATTCAGAAGCGCCAAGCAGCTACTTCTTGAATCCGAGATCTTTGGCTTTGCCGGCTTTTATCAGCTCTTCTGCCTTTGGGGATGGGACATCTGATATTCGATCGCCCTTTTTGCCAAGACCTTTCACATCCTTCAGCAGCTCGATTCTCACCATGCTTATCCTCCTCTTCAATCTCCAGCTTGATCTCTTCCGAAACTTCCACCCATCAAACGAAGATAAATCGTCCTGAAGGGTATGCAAACTCCAGCTCTGGTCCAGAGTTACGTTTTGGAGGAAATTCTATAAATAATTATCTATTTCAATCTGCCCATATTTCGTAAATCAACTCCTAGGCCTTTGCCCATCCGCCCCCAGGGGTCCAGATGGCGAATCTCCCTTCATGGAGGGGGGGAAGATCCAGAATAGACCGGCAGCTTCAAAGATCCTCCTTCCTCTTCTCCACCACCCGGATATCTTCGATGCAGGTTGAGGGGTAGTTTCCGGTCTCATCCTTCTCCCGAGACTTGACCATGTCCCAGACGTTGAGGAGGGCTGCCGAGACTCCGGCAAGGGCCTCCATCTCGACCCCGGTCCTGCCGACGGAGGTGACGATGACCTCCGCCACCACCGCGTCGGCGAGGAGCTCGAAGGCGACCTCGACTCCGGTGATCGATATGGGGTGGCACATGGGGATCGTCCGCGGCGTCTCCTTCACCGCCTGGATGGCCGCCACCCTCGCCACGGTGAGGACGTCCCCCTTCGCCACCTCGCCGTCGCGGATCGCCTGAACTGTGGACGGCCTCAGGCGGATCGCCCCGATGGCCACCGCCCTGCGGCCGACGGCTGGCTTCTCCGTTATCTCTACCATACCACCCCGGTATTCTCGACGGCCTGGCCTTGGTTTCACGAGATCACCGCCCCATAACCATCACGCCCTCGTCCATTCAAATCCCTGGAACCCTCTTGAGGGCTTCAGAGGATCATCGCCTGTGGGATCATCTCGATGACATCGGTGGCGAGGAGGGAGTAGCCCTTCTCAGCGAAGGCCAGGTCCCCGGCGGTCCCGTTGACGAAGGCGGCAGCCGCGGCAGCCTGGAGCGGCGAGGCCTTGCAGTAGAACGCCCCCACGATCCCGGCGAGGACGTCTCCGGTCCCGCCGACGGTCATCCCGGCGTTCCCGGTGGCGTTGCCTCTGATGACGGAACCGTCGGTGATCAGGTCGACCTTCCCCTTCAGGAGGACCGTGAGCTCCATGTCCCTCGCGAAGCTCATCAACGTCTCGTTCTGGACTCGGCCGGGGGGCACCTTGATGGAGCTGACCCTCCTAAACTCGCTCTCGTGGGGGGTTATGATCCCCTGGAGGGGGATCCCCGGCAGGAGGGCGTCAGCGTCGATGACCACCTTCCCGCCTTCGGGGACGACCTCCGTCAGGGCCTCCCTCGTCTCTGGGTGGCGGCCGAGGCCCATCCCGACGACGACTACGTCGTGGCGGGGCATCAGCTCCCGGAGAAGGTCCAGGTCGTCGGGGGATAGGTGGTCGCCAGATAATGGCCGGACGATCAGGTTCGGGGAGAAGCCGGCTATGATCCCGGCGACGTTCATGGGGACGGCGACGGTCGCCAGGTCCGCCCCGGCCCGGAGGGCGGCCATCGCCGTCAGGGCCGGAGCTCCGCTGTAAGGGCCGCCACCGATCACCAAGACCCTGCCGTTCTCCCCCTTGTGGCTCTCGGGGGCCCGGCGAGTGACGAGGGCGAGGTCTCCGGGCCCTACAAAGAACTCCGCCGCCGGAGGTATGCCGATCCCCGCCACCACCACCTCGCCGGGGATCCCGACCTTCGGCCGGTGGAAGGTGACGGTGACGTCGGGGTCTACGACCTTATCGGTCCCAAGGCCGCTGGGGACGTCCACCGATAGGACGGGCTTTCCCGAAGAGTTGATGGCGTCGATAGCCCCCGCCTCGAGGCCCCGGACGGGGCCGCGGACCCCGGTACCGAAGACCCCGTCCAAGATCAGGTCGTACTGGGATAGGGAAGCCAGGTCCCCGGAATCCCGGACCTCCCGGAGGTCGAAGTTGAGGTGCTCCAGAATCTCCCAGTTCTGACGAGCCTCCTGGGTGGCGATCTCCCTCGACCGGCCGAGGAGAAAGACCGTCACCTCGAGGTCGGCGAGGTGGCGTGCGGCCACGAAAGCGTCGCCGCCGTTGTTCCCTCGCCCGGCGACGACGGCGATCTTCTTGCCGCGAGCCCTCCTCCTCGCCTCCGAGGCGAGGGCTGACCCGGCGTTCTCCATCAGCTGTATCGGGAGGAGCCCGAGATAGGTGCAGTTTGCGTCGACGGCTCTCATCTCATCGGGTGAGATCGGTCTCATGGCCGACCCTTATCTCCCTGAAATGATAAAAGTTCCGGGGTGGGGCTCACCACGAGATCTTCTTTCGGTAGTGGTTTCTGACGAAGATCGCCACCATGTTGATGGAGAGGACGAGGGCCAGGAGGACGAGGGCCGTCCCCCATGCCTTCTCCTCCACGTCCCAGGCCCCGAGGAAGTAGATCAGGTTGAGGAGGTGGTAGCAGAGGTTGTTGACGGGCTGGGTGACGTCGGGAACGATGCCGTAGTACATCTGGACAGGGGTGGCGGAGAAGGTGACGGCGGTCCACATGATCGGAGCCGTCTCGCCGGCGGCCCTAGCCACCCCGATGATCAGCCCCGTCAGGACCCCGGGAAGGGCCGAGGGTATGACCACCTTCCTCACCGTCTGCCACCTGCTCGCCCCCAGGGCCACGCTCCCCTCCCGCAAGGAGTTTGGAACGCTCTTCAGCGCCTCCTGGCTGGTGAGGATGATCGTCGGCAGGTTCATCAGCCCCAGGATGATCGACCCCGCCAAGAGGGACAATCCGAAGGTCGCGACCAAAAAGGCGAGGCCGAAGAGGCCGTAGACGACGGAGGGGACGCCGTTGAGACAGCCGACGGCGATGGTGACGACCCGCTTCAGCCCGGAGTGCCTGGAGTATTCGTTGAGGTAGATGGCGGCCCCGATCCCCAGGGGGGCCGAGATCAACATCGCCCCCATCACCAGCCAGAAGGTCCCCTGGATGCAGGTGCTGATCCCGCCCTCCGTCCCCAGGCGGAAGTGGGGCTGGGTCAGAAACTCCCAGCTTATCGCCCCGATCCCCCGGAAGAGGATGACGGATATTATCCCCCCCAGGAGGATGAGGGTGAAGACCGCCGAGAGCCGAACCATGGAGAAGACGAGAACCTCCCTCCCCCGGGAGCTGTAACCGTAGAGGAGGTTGATGGAGTCTTTTATGGCGAGGAAGCTCGCGAGGAATACGAGGAAGGGGAGGACGATGGCATAGGTGAAGACCGCGCTAAGCCCCAGAAACTCGAGCTCCAGGCCGGGGCCGACCAGGCCGAAGAAGACGAGGAGGATGACGGCGAGGAGATAAGAGAGGTCCGCCGCCAGGGGCAGGACCCTCCCCCTCGTCCATAGGGCCCGCCCGCCAGGAGAGACATCCTGGCGGAGGGTGAGGGCTGAGGCGGATATGAGGACGAGGTCCAAGAAGAGGCCCCCCATCCAGAAGGAGACGAGGGGGATGGGATCGGGCTGGATCACCAGGCAGACGAGGGAAGAGGTGAGGAGAAAGAGGGCGACGACGATCGAAGCCAGGGGTGCTGGCCTGATCTTCCTCATCTCAGTACCCCCCAAACCGCTTCTGGATCGCAGCCCTGACCAGGTCCGCCGAGATGTTGAGGACGGTGACGATGGCGAGGAGGACGAACCCCACGGCGAAGAGGGAGTGGTAGTGGATCGATCCGTGGGCCACCTCCCCCATCTCCCCGGCGATGACCGAGGTGAAGATGGCGCCCCGGTCAAAGGCGTCGAAGATCGGCGATGGAAGCCGCGCCACGTTCCCCACCACCAGGAGGGCGGCCATCGTCTCCCCGATGATCCGGCCGACGTTGAGGATGACGGCGGCGATGATCCCCGAGGAGGCGGCTGGGAGGGTGACCCGCCGGACCGTCTGCCAGCGGGTGGCTCCGAGGGCGAGGGACCCCTCCTTGAACTCCTTGGGGACGGCCCGGAGGGCGTCCTCGCAGATCGTCGTCAGGGCGGGGATGAACATGATCCCGAGGAGGATCGACCCCGCCAGGATCGACCGGCCCGTCAGCATCCCGAAGCTCCGCTCCAGGTAGACCACCAGGATGAGGACTCCAAGGAAGCCGTAGACGATGGAGGGAACCCCGGCCAAAAGCTCGATCGCAGGCTTCAGGACCTCCCGAGACCTGCGGCCTGCCAGCTCCGAGAGGTATATCGCCAGGGGAACGCCCACCAGGATGTTTATGAAGAGGGCGATTGTGGTGATGAGGACTGAGCCCGCTATGATCGGGGCCATACCGAAGACCTCCCCGGCGGGATGCCATTTCTGCCCCAGGAGCATGTCGAAGACCCCCACCTCCCGGAAGGCGAGGAAGCTCTCGAAGGATAGGAAGTAGAAGATCAGGACCATCGCCAGGATGGAGGTGATGGCGGCGGCGAAGAGGAGAGCCTCTACAAAGCGATCGCCGTATCTGCGAGACCGGGGCAGTCCGCGTTTCTCTGGATGGTCCATGCTATTCATCTGACCGCTCTTTCATCGCTTAAAGCACTTATCTATATTCACTATATAGGGTTATTACAGCTATATATCCGGTGGGGGATGGCGGCAGCCGAAGAGCGGTTTGGCGGATCTCAGTACCCGCCAAACCGCCTCTGGATCGCAGCCCTGACCAGGTCCGCCGAGATGTTGAGAACGGTGACGATGGCGAGGAGGACGAACCCCACGGCGAAGAGGGCGTGGTAGTGGAGAGAGGCGTGAGGTACCTCCCCCATCTCCCCGGCGATGACCGAGGTGAAGATGGCACTCGGGTCGAAGATGTCGAAGACGGGGGAGGGAAGCCGCGCCACGTTCCCCACCACCAGGAGGGCGGCCATCGTCTCCCCGATGATGTTTCCGACGTTGAGGACGACGGCGGCGATGATCCCCGAGGAGGCGGCCGGGAGGGTGACGTGCCGGACCGTCTGCCACTGGGTCGCCCCCAGGGCGAGGGACCCCTCCTTGAACTCCCGGGGGACGGCTCGGAGGGCGTCCTCGCAGATCGTCGTCAGGGCGGGGATGAACATGATCCCAAGGAGGATCGACCCCGCCAGGATCGACCGGCCCGTCAGCATATTGAAGCTCCGCTCCAGGTAGGCGACGAGGATCAGAACCCCGAGGAAGCCGTAGACGATGGAGGGGACCCCGGCCAAAAGCTCGATCGCCGGCTTCAATATCGAGCGGCTCCTGGTTCCGGCAAGCTCCGATAAATATACCGCCAGGGGAACCCCCACCAGGATATTTATGAGGAGAGCGAGGAGGGTCACCATGATAGATCCCACGATTATGGGGGTCATCCCGAAGATCTCCCCGGCGGAGTGCCACTTCATCCCGAAGACGAGGTCGAAGACCCCCACCTCCATGAAGGCTGCAAGGCTCTCGCGAATCAGATAGTAGAAGATCACGACCATCACCAGGATCGAGGCGATGGCGGCGAAGAAGAACGAGGACTCGATGATCCACTCCCTGACCTGACGACCGATCAAACCCCTCTTCTTCGATAGATCCATCGAAGTCTCCGGGAGCTCCCTGCTATAAGCCACTTGCCCACATTAAATATATAGAGAAAATTCAGGAATATGTTCTATATACAATGGGTGGGTTGGGATGGCCTAGATCCCTCCTCTGCTCAAGGGGAGGGAAAGCAACTCAGTTACGGATCCAGGGCGCCCGACCTACCGACCTATATAGAAAATATGGAGAATATGAACTAAGAAGACCTATTTATTATATTTGTGCAATTCTTACATAGACCTACCTCCTTCGGTCGATCGTGGCGATGGCGGAGCCCCCTTCTGAAATGGCAGATGAGTGCCGCAGAAACGCCACGAAAACTGACTGAAGAGGTATAGAGATGAGAAGGAACCATTTAACCCTCTGGGTTTTAGCGATATTGTTCGCTACAGCTTCGCTTCCCATGGCGGCCATGGGAGCCGAAGTTGGGGAGGAAACAGCAGACAGTGCCAAGAGCGTGATCTTCCTGATCGGCGACGGCATGGGATACGCCCAGGTGACCGCCGCGAGATGGGAGAAGGCCGGCGGCGACCAGCCCGAGTACCAGCCAACCCTGGAAAACTACCAGACGACCAGGCTGTACATCGATGAGATGGAGTACTCTGGACACATGTCCACCCACTCCCTGGACAGCTGGATCACCGACTCCGCCGCCGCGGTGACCGCTCTGGCCACCGGCCAGAAGACCTATAACGACGTGATCAACGTCGGCAATATCACCGCTCACGGCGATATCATAGGATACGAGAACGCCACCAAGTACGGCGTTCCCTTGAAGACCATCCTGGAGATGGCCGATGAGGCCGGAAAGGCCACGGGCGTCGTCAGCACCTCTCGGATCACCCACGCCACACCCGCAGGATACTACGCCCACGTCGCCTTCCGGGACTGGGAGAACGAGATCGCCGAGCAGTGCATCAATAGCAAAATGGAGGTCGCCCTGGGGGGAGGCGCGAGCAAGTTCTCCTTCGATAACCGCAGCCTTCTGGAGGAGGCAGTCCCCCTGGGATGGACCGTGGTCACAAACGAGAGCGAGCTTGCGGCCATAGACCCCGCCACCACCGAGAGGCTCCTGGGAATCTTCACCGACTCCCACATGTCCTACGAGCTGGACCGAGACCCCCAAGTTGAGCCGAGCCTGGCGGAGATGACCGAGATGGCTATCGATATCCTCTCCAAGGACGAGGACGGCTTCTTCATGATGGTGGAGGGCGCCAGGATCGACCACGCTGGCCACGCCCGGGACTACGAGAGGATCGTCGGTGACACCCTCGCCTTTGACGAGGCAGTCAAGGTGGCCCTCGACTACGCCGCCGAGAATCCTGACACCCTAGTGGTCGTCACCGCTGACCACGAGTGCGGCGGCCTTGTTCTGGGAGCCACAACCAGCGAGTACATCGAGGGCTGGGCCCCCAACTTCGGGTCCGGAGCCTATCCCGTCAGCGACACTTATGCCGACCTCAACATCCTGGAGGAAGCGTCCCACACCTCCGTGGACGTCCCCCTCTTCGCCTCGGGGCCCATGGCGATCGAGTTTTCCCGAGGGCTCATCGACAACACCGAGGTCTTCACCCTGCTGAAAGAGGCGATGGGGCTCTGAAGAGCTCCACGCCGGATCTCCCCTTTTTGAAGGGGATCAGAATGATGAAAAGAAACGGATAGAGCATCTGTATTTCATCGGACCCGAAAGACCTAGCCGCCCCGAGATTTGGGTCGGCGACGGGACAGAGGGTCCACCAACGGTATACATCTCCAGATCATTTCAGATGGAGGTTGATGAAAAATGGTATACGGCATAATTATGTTGAAGACGGTCCCCGGCCATGAGAGGAGGGTCCACAGCACCCTCCGGGGCCTTTCGGGGATCAGGACGATTTACATCCTCTTTGGAGACTTCGATTTACTATTGGACGTCCAGGTGGAGGGACTGCTGGCCCTGAACGGCCTCGTCGAGAGGATCCGGGAGATGGAAGGGGTCGTCACCACCAGGACGATCCTTGCCCACGCCTTCGAGAGGTGCGGCCCCCCAGGAACGGTGGCCTGCTGAATCAGGGTTCACCGATCTGACGAGCTCGGAGGGAAAGCTCCCGGCGAAGACGCGCCGAGATCGGGAAGAAGTCCAGATCCTCAGCGATCGATCGTCCCCGATCTCCGGTGACGAAATCCAGAAACGCCCGCTCATTCGGGTCGGCCTCGCCCAGGGTGTAAATGCTGAGGGTCGTCGCGAGGGGGTAAGACTCGTCTCTCACCGTCTCTGCCGACGGAACGACCCCATCGTAGGCGATCGCCCTGACCACGCCATCCTTCGAATAGTTTAGGCTTAGATATCCAATGGCACCCTCGCTGGAGGCGATCATCGCCCAGACCTCGCCGTTGCCGGATCGATACCAATCGGCTCCGGGGGTGTCGTGATCGATCCCTCCCATGACCACCTCATTGAAGAGGTCTCTGGTTCCAGCGCCCGCCTCTCGGGCTATGGCCGAAGTAGGCAAGTTTGGCCCCCCAGTTCGTTCCAGCTATCAACATCGCCGTTATGCATGCTAAGAAGCTGACGGCGAGAGAGATTTTTGATCCCTCCTTCGTAGACATCGGAGCTGATGGCGATGGCGACGGCATCGATGGCTATGGGGAAGGGCTCGAAGCTATCGCCGTAGACCTCGACCCCCTCCATCCTCACCTCTCTTGAGGCCATGGCCATATCGGCGATGCCATAGGCCAGGCTCGTGATCCCGACTCTGGTCCCGCTTCCGGTAACGGAGATCGAGGTATTATCCCGCTGAGAGCTGTACTCTTGAGCACATATCTCGGCAAAAGGTAGTACGGAAGATGACCCCGCCCTTGAAAAACAGAATCCTCCGCCTTGGAAGAGATCGAATCAAGCATGAGGCCCTGAGAACTGTAGATTTAGAGCCTGACCGATCGGCGAAAAAAACGGTTAAAGACAGAGGGAGGGCCTGGGACCCAAGCCTCTTAGGCCCCAGGCAGAAGATCATCCAATATTCAAGCTCAGGTTATCGAGACGAAGCCGAGCTCTTCGGCGATCGCCTGACCGTCTTCACCGGTGACGAAGTCCAGGAAGGCCTGGGACTCTTCAGAGGACTCGCCGTAGGTGACCATGTAGAGCTCCCTTGCTAGAGGATAGGACATGTCCTTTACCGTCTCAGAGGAAGGCTCAACGCCCTCGTAGGCGATTACTCCCAGGTCTCCGTCCAAGACGTAGTTCAGTCCAAGGTAGCCGATGGCGCTGTCACTGCTGGTTATCGCGGTCTTCACCTCGGCGTTGCTGCCGTGGCTGGTGGTGACCCCCGGGGTCTCAGCCTTGTCGCTCCCCATCACCATCTCGTTGAAGGTGTCCCTCGTTCCGGAGCCGACCTCGCGGCCAAGGACGTAGATCTCCTCATCATCGCCGCCGAGCTGGGCCCAGCTGGTGATCTCGCCGTTGTAGATAGCCCGGACCTCCTCCGCGGAGAGCTCGGTGACGCCGGCGTCGTATACCGCCTGGCTGACGGCGATGCAGACCGCATCGTAGGCCACCAGGATCTCGACGAACTCCTCGTCAGGGTAAGCCTCCTTCTCGGAGTCCTTGACGGGCCTGGAGGCCATGGCGACGTCGCTGATCCCTTCAGCGACGTTCTTGATCCCCACGCCGGAGCCGCCTCCGGTGACGGAGACCTGGACGGCGCTCTGGGCGGCGTTGAACTCCTCAGCGCACTGGACACCGAAGGGAAGAACGGTGGTCGACCCCGATACCGACAGAGCTGCGGCGCCTCCGGCGGCCAAAAGGAAGGCCGCCATGAGGACGCCGGTCACGACAGATTTTGACTTGATGCTCATACGGCCCCCACCCTGCCTAACTTGCGTATAAAGTTATTCGCAATAAAATAAATAGACATAAAGGGTCAACAGTTCCCCATATATTCTATATACATGAGTGGCTGACCCTCGAAAAATCGCTGGACGTATGCACTCTTCAAGCCCAAACCCATGAGACCTAAAATGAGAGAATGAGAAAGTATCGAGGCCTTCCTGTGGCAGCATATTAGCTATTAAAGGAAAGTGAGATCCATCAAACCTGCTGGAAAATGTGAGGGGGGGATGGGATATGGGGATGAAACTATATAAGAAATATACATAAAATATCGATATTTACAGAAATGTTTTGTATGCTTGGCCTGTAGATCTATTTATATTATTGTGATTAATTATATATTGTAACCTCGCCCCGGAGGGTGTATCTGCCAGCTCGAAGGTCGCGATCTGAGAGGGCAGACCCGTCAACTGGGATGGATATGAGGAGTTTAGGGACGATGATGAAGATCTGGGCAGTCCTCATGATTTTATGGGCCAGCCTCATGGTGATGCTGATGGCCTCGGCCCCATCCTTGGCAGCCATTGATGATGACGGCCATCGCCTCGATATCGAATGGGCTGGAGGAGGCTGTCGATCGGCACCCAACCAAGGATATGACGACTCTGATACTCCCCTAAATATCTCTTTTTCCGAAACGCCCCTCGCCTTTGGGGATCGGAGCGGTGCCGAAGATCCGCCTTTACGCAGTTCTAACGGATCAGGAGGGATTGTATGAAACATTTTGAAGGTATTATGAGAATCTGCACAGCGCTCCTGGTGACGCTGGCAGTATCTTGCTCCGCATGGGCGGCAGGAAACCCTGAAGGTTATTATATAAAAAACGAGCAGAAGCTTGAGCAAGACTTGCAGGGAGAGGGCTTCGTTATGGTATACCAGAAGGTCAACACCGAATCTCTCCAGCTCAAAAACTATCTCCACGGTAGCGGGACGATGGATGCAGCCTTCATCATCAGCTCAAACCAGAGCAAAGCGGGCGGAAAATGCACCCAAGACCAGAATACCCTCGCTTACATAGATACCTCAAAGAAAGGGGACGGTGACGTCTACGCGGGCAACATCTCATTCCTGGAACAGAACGAGATGGTCTACTCCCCCGTGACGATGGCCTACGGAACGGGATACTACGCGAAGAATCCCGTAGTCTACAACTCCAAACTGAAGGAGAGGACGGAGGCCAAGAATTATAATACTGCTGCATGTGGCGATGGTCAGGGGGTCTCGATGCTCCACCAGATAGAGTACGCCTCTGCCTTCCAAAAGGATATAGGAGTCGAACTCAAAAACCAGCAGAAATGGCCACAAAAGGGCTACAGCTCCTCACCCATAAATGGATTCAGCAGAACCAGCATGAAGATTGAGGAGGATGTTACCGAAGGCGCGGTCCACATTGGCCAGCTCATGACAAAAGAAGGCCTGGACTGCAGATCAGCCGATGGATGGAAGAACCCGCTGATAGAGATCGATGAGAATTACATCGGCACCTTCAAGATCACCAAGAACATGGAGATCTGCACCAGTTGCTCTGGATCAAAGCCCAGGGCGGACTGGCTCTCCTGCTGCATAGGCGGCTACGGCAACATGGATGGAGATGACAAGTTATTTGACGAAGAGAAGGTATTCACCTGCGAATGCTGAGTTCGCGATTAGAAAAAAAGTGCCGCGCTGGCGCTTCACGCACCAGCGCCCCACCTCCGAGATATTATTTTTCCGATTCAGCGGATCGAAACGAATCCGGCCCCCTCCACGATCCTCTGCCCCTCCTCGCTCAGGACGAAGTCTATGAACGTTTCGGCGGCGGGGCTCGGATCGCCGAAGGTGTAGAGGTTCAGGGCCCTCGACAGCGGGTAGGAGCCGTCCTTGATCGTCTCTGCTATGGGCATGACCCCCTCGTAAGCTACGGCCCGCTGGGCTCCGCCCTGGACGTAGTTCATCCCGACGTAGCCTATCGCCTTATCGCTCCCCGTCACAGCGGTCTTCACCTCGGCGTTGCTCCCGTGGTAAGTGGTGACCCCAGGGGTCTCGGCCTTTTCGCTTCCCAAGACCATCTCGTTGAAGGTGTCCCTCGTACCGGAGCCGACCTCCCTCGCCGCCACGTAGATCCCAGCATCGGGTCCTACCAGGTCCTTCCAGTTTGTGATATCGCCGCTGTATATCGCCCGAACCTCCTCCCGAGAGAGGTCGGTGATCCCAGCATCGTAGATCCGCTGGCTGACCACGATGGCTATGGCGTCGTAGGCAACGAGAAACTCCCGGAAGCTGTCGCCGTAGGAGGCGATCTCGTCCGGCTTCACCTCCCGCGAGGCCATGGCAACGTCCGCCGTCCCTCCGGCGACGTTCTTGATCCCGACGCCGGACCCGCCGCCAGTGACGGAGACTCGGACCTCGTTCTGGATCTTGTTGAACTCCTCGGCACAGGCCTCCACCAGGGGCATCACCGTGGTGGAGCCGGCGACGGTGACGCTTGCCGCCTTTTTGGAGGAAGCATCCTCCTCATCCTGGCCGATACACCCCGAAAATGCCAGGATCGATCCGATCGCCAAGGCGGCGACCAAAAGGTTGACTGAAAATCTATTCATCAGAGGCATCCTGCTCGATGGCATCTGTTATAAAATTAATCACAATAGGATAAATAGAGAAGGTTATCCCAAAATACAAACTATGCCGGCATATATTCTATATATCTTCGGCTTCAGCCCCGGGATTTCTCTTCTGGCTTATCCTATCCAGCACCTCCTTCGGATCGTACCTGATCCGGACGACCCTGGACCTGCCACGGTGGCCAGGCCCACTGAAGTCGGTATCTATAAGCCTGGCGGCGTCCAGCTTATTCAGGATCTCGTGGAACCTGGTGTACCCCGAGCCGGTGGAGGCCTGAAACTTCTCATATAGAGCTCCCGCCTTAGAGGACTCCATCTCCGCCGCGAGGCCCAGGAGGAGGAGCTCATCCTCCCGGAGGGGCTTCAAGGCGCTCGATAGGTGGACGAGCCTCGACCTCTCGTAGGCCCGGTCGACGTCCTCGTCGGATATGGTCCGGGAGGCCCTCCTCTCCGCCTCCATCCCCGCCCTCTTGAGGAGGTCGATCCCGACCCGGAGGTCTCCGGCCCTCTCGGTCAGGTCGGAGACCCTCGCGATGATCTCCTCGGACACGACCCCAGGATAGAACCCGAGGGTGGCCCGCCGCGCTAGGATGTCCCGGATCTCCTTGAGCGAGTAGAGCGGGAACGACACCTCCTCCGCCTGGAAGACCGAGCTGACCCTCGGATCGAAGACGTAGTTGAGGGCAGGCTCGCTGAGGATGGCGATCACCCCCGCCCGGAATCCGGGGAAGGCCTCGTGGCCCCGAAGGAGGGTGTAGAGGACCCGGTCCACCTCCTTCTCAGGGAAGAGGTAGTTGACATCGTCGAGGGCCACCACAATGACCCGGTTCTCCTTCGCCATCGTCCTCGCGATCTTCTCCAGGACCCTCTTGAAGGATACGCCGCTCGCCGGAGGAGAGTGGCCGAGGAGCTTGCTGTAGATCCGGAGGAAGATGGCGTGCCTCGTATGGTCCATCTGACAGTTGACGTGGACGGGGACCGCCTTCGACGACTCGGCCTCCATCTCGCTGAAGAGCTTGAAGATCGCCGTCGTCTTCCCAGTGCCGGGAGGGCCGAGGCAGAGGGCGTTGACGGGGCGTCCTCCCTGGAGGGCAGGCCTGGCGCAAAACTTTAGAGCCTCCATCTGAGGCTCGCGGTGAGCGAAGTGCTCCGGCATGTGGTCGAACTCCAGGACCTCCCGGTCCTTGAAGATCGTCTCGTCCCAGAGGAGAATCTCCCGTCTCGTAGCTGAAGCCCCCGGAGGCTGATCTCAACAGACAAAATGTTAGTTGGAGCGGTCAGAAATAAATAGGGTTCCCTGGCCGTCTCCAGGGTTCAAGGCCTCAACCAGCCAGAAGCCGGTCGAGCTCCCGCCGCAGAGCGGAGCTGACGAGGGCTCCGTCGGCCTTCCCCCGAAGCTCCTTCATGACGAGGCCCATCAGAGGGCCCAAGGCCGCCTCGCCCCTCTCCCGGACGAACTCTTCCCGGTCGGCGACGATGGCGGCTACGACCGCCTCCACCTCGCCCTGGCCTACGCCCAGAAGGCCCGCCGCCCTCGCCGCCTCCGCGGCGGATAGATCGGGCCGCACCGCCATCGCCTCCAGGAGCTTCGGGGTCCCCTCCTTCGCCAACCCCTCCCCGGCGATGAGGGATAGGGCCTCCATGAACCGGTCCTCCGTCAGGTTCGATATGGGAACCCCCTCCCGGGCCAGCTCCCTCGGTATCATCTCCAGGGTTCTCACCACCAGGGCTGGCTGGAGGGAGAGGCTCCGGACGGCTTCCTCGAAGAGCTGGCAGCTCGGGGACGATGCCATGAGGCCTGCAAACTCGCGGTTGAGGCCGTACTCCTCCTCGAGCCGGACCGCCTTCCGATCGAAGAGCTCGGGGAGGGCGAGGGACGCGACGTACTCGGGGGCCACCACCACAGGAGGGACGTCCGTCTCGGGGTACATCCGAGCAGAGCCGGGAAGGGGCCTCATGTACTCGCTTGTCCCCTCGGGGAGGGCCCGCCTCGTCTCCTCGGGGACCCCCACCAGGGCCTCGGCAGCCCTCTCGAGGACCGCCTTCATCGCCGCCTCCGCCCGGTCCAGGGGTGCGGCCACCATCGCGAATCCGTCCCCCTCCCCGGCCCCGAGCTCCGCCCGGACGGCTTCGACCTCGTCGCGGGTGATCCCGTAGGCTGGAAGCTCGTCGGAGTGGAAGATCCCGCCGACCCCCGCCCTCTTCGCCCGGTCCGATAGCTCCGAGCCGAGCCTCCGGCCTGGCTGGATCTCCATCCCGATGAGCCCAGCGAAGCCCAGAAGCTTCACCCCCAGGACGACGCCCCCCTTCCTTAGGGCGGCGCGGACCACCTTCGACTCGGCGGATCCAAAGATCCCGGTGAGGTCGGCGACCCGGTCGCCGACCCGCGCCCGTCGGCGGAGGAGCTCGTCCCTGATCTTCAGGAGGTTGTGCTGCCGGCTCGCCTCCACCGCCACGATCGTCTCGATCAGGTTCAGGTCCTGGACCCCCTTGATCTCCACCCGAGCCCCGTCCCGGATCGAGACGTTGACGTCCTGGCGGATCGTCCCCAGGCCTCTCTTCACCCTCCCCGTCGACCGGAGGATCATCCCGAGCCGACCGGCGACCTCCCGGGCGTGCGAGGGGGAGACTATGTCGGGAGAGGTGCAGATCTCGACGAGGGGTATCCCCAACCGGTCGAGGGAGTAGACGACCTCGTCGCCCCGATCCTCGACGATCCGGGCCGCCTCCTCCTCAAGGCAGATCGTCTCCACCCCGACCCTCCCGCAAGAGGTGTCGATCGAGCCGTGAGAGGCGAGGTAGGCGGTCCTCTGGAAGCCCGAGGTGTTGGAGCCGTCGATGACGATCTTCCTCATGGTGTGGACCTCGTCCGCGATCTTCATCGAGAGGAGCCTCGATACGACCAGCCCGATCTCCAGGGCCTCGGGGTTCAGCTCGCTGGGGGGCTCCTCGTCTGCCTCCACCAGGCAGGTAGTATCGTAAGAGTTGTAGATGAACTTCCGGGTGACCAGAACCTCTTCCAGGGCGGCCCTGTCGATCTCGCCGAGCTCGCTTCGCGCCGGTCGCAGGTACCTGAAGAACTGATGATCCGACTCCTCCACCTCTCGGATCCTGGTGGGGCAGCCGCAAAAGAGCTTGGCCGCGGTATCGAGCTGCTGGTGGATCTCGATGCCGCAGACCAGACCCAGGGAGGCGTAGTCCAAGCTTTCAGGCATAGAAGGACGACCCTACCTCCAGGGTTAAATAAGATCTCCCTCAGTCGGTGCCGGGTGCCCGGGGCGGCCTCACCCTCTTGACCGCCTCCCGGATGTCCTCGGCCTTCACCGTCTTCCTCTTGGCGTGGTTAGCCCATTCGACGGCCTCCTCCGCCACCTCCATCCCGTAGCTCTCGAGAACTTCTGCCAGGGCGTCCCTCGCCCCCTCGCTGACCCTTTTTGCCCCAGCCTCGCGGATGAGTCTGCTGACCGGTGCCACTGGAAGTATCGGCATATTTGCTCCTCTCCTAAGATCGAATCCGGCTCTTACAGGAAGAAAAAGGATTTTACCCCTTCCTTCTCCGACTAAAGAGCCTATTAGATACCAGGTTGTCCCTCAGGTCTCTATATATAATTTACGTAAACTGGTGGGCAAAATTATACCAGAAAATCAAAGAAAAATGAATTTATAAGCATATTTGGCCAAAATCCCCACAACGACAGTTTATTTTCATTCCAAGGGGGTTCCGTCTAGGGAAAAAGATCCACCCATCTCGGCCCGTCCCGACCCCTCCGCCGGGCCAGAGATGAAAAGGGTTATTTAGGTTTCGGGACGAGGGGAGGGTTGGAATCGGGGTGGCGGAAGATGGATCATAAGATCGAGAGGGCTGTCGTCTACGACGGCCCCGAGGATACCTACGGCCCCTGCGGGTGCGGCATGGACATGGCGATACTCCCGGTCCTCCTCCCAAAGATCTGGTTTGAGGACGAGTTTCCGATCGTCGCCGACGACCACGAGTTCTGCCGGGGGCTGGACTGCAGGAGGGTGATGGGGCTCAGCTGCAACAACATCTTCGAGCACGAGATGGGGGGCGTAACCTACCTCGCCAACTTCTCCTGCTGCAGAGAGTGCGCCGATCGGGCCGTGGATGAGGGGTACGCCGTCTGGGCGGAGAAGGGCTACCCGATGGTGTTGAGATGAAACGCCCTTTGGAGGCCAAGAGAAGGAAGGGGGGATGCATCTGAAGTACGTCGTCTACGCCACCGCCGACTGTCCCCGGTGCGAGCAGGTCAAGAGGGTCCTCGCTGGCTGGGGGGTCGAGTTCGAGACGGTGGATATGGCCACCGCCGAGGCCCTGACGGAGCTGCGGGTCAACGGGGTCTTCACCCTCAGCGCCCCAGTCCTCATGGCGGGGGAGGAGTTCTACACCATCGAGGAGCTCTTCGATGGCGACGCCATCCGGGACCTGGAGGCGATGGGGCTTCGGGGATGACCAGACGAGCCCTGATTGGCCCATTTTCTTCAGAACTCCATCCCGCGGACCCTTTTAATGTCGAAGATCGCGGTCTTGGCGACGTGCATCACCGCGAAGGTCCCGGCCTGGATCGGATCGGTCACCACCAGGTCTGCGTGACGCGGTACAGAGCCGGCCATCTTGAGGGCGATCACCGGGATCCCCTCCTCCTGGAGCCTTTTGACCTCGTCGGAGATCCTGCCGCCCATGAGGGCTCCCGCCAGGACCAAGACCGAGGCCCTGTGGAGCCGGCCCACGGCGTTGACGGCTTCGGCTATGGGATCTTCTCCCACCAGAGGGATCGTGTCGACGCTGATCCTCTCTCCCCGGAGGTTGTGCCGATCCGCCTCGTTGACGGCCCCGACGGCCGCCTGGGCGACCTGGGCACCTCCCCCGATGATGATCACCCTCGAGCCGTATATCTCGTCGAAGGACTGGTGGACGGAGACCTCCATCACCGAAGGGAGGGCCTCGAGCTTCTCCACCATCCCTGAAGCCAACTGATCGATCTCCATGTAGACGGTGGCCTTCCCCCCGTGGACGCCCCGCTCCAGGACGAACTGCTGGGTGTATTCGATGTTCCCGCCGAGGCTGGCGACGACCCCGGCTATGTCCCTCAGCACCCCGGGCCTGTTCTCGCAGATCAGGTTCAATGCAGTGCTCATGATAACCTCATAGATGAAGACGCTCCGGCGAATCTCTTCGCCATCCTCCACCATTACTCAACTGGTAAACTTTAATATGACGAGTGAGTACTCGTCATCTGATGGAGTTTTGTCCCGATTGTAAAAGCATAATGGTCCCGTCGGACGGCGTCCTGATCTGCCGGAGGTGCGGCAAGAGGTTGGAGATGAAGAAGGGCGACAACCTGGTCAGCAGGACCGAGCAGAAAGAGCGCAGGATGACGGTGATCGAGGATTCCGAGGCGGCGGGGCTTCCCACCACCAAGTACAAGTGTCCGGAGTGCGGGAACGACACCGCCTACTGGTGGCTCCGGCAGCTGCGTTCTGCCGACGAGAGCGAGGTCCGCTTCTTCAGATGCACAAAATGCAATTTCACCTGGAGAGAGTACGACTGAGGGGATAATCTATATTTAAGATAAAATTGTTCTCTCCGACGGAGGGGCTACGAGGATGTTCAAGGCAGTGATAAGCGCAGAAACCCTGCGGGATGCTGTGGAGGCGGTTTCGTCTCTTGTCGACGAGGTGAAGTTCACCCTGTCAGAGAACGGCGTTGAGCTGAAGGCTGTGGACCCCGCCAACGTGGCCATGGTCTCCTTCCGGCTAAACTCCGAGGCCTTCGAGTACTTCAAGGCGACGCCCGGAGAGATCGGCGTCGACCTGGTGAGGCTCACCGACGTCCTCTCCATGGCCGAGAGGGGCGAGAACGTCACCCTCGAGCTGGACGAGGAGAACCACAAGCTGAAGATAGGGGTGAACTCCCTCTCCTACACCTTGAGCCTCATCGACCCGAGCGCCATAAGAAAAGAGCCGCGGGTGCCGGAGCTGGATCTTCCCGCCCACGTCATCCTCCCCGGGGCCCATCTCCGGAAGGCGGTCAGGGCCGCCGAGAAGGTCTCTGACCACGTCGTCCTCGGCGTCACCGACGACCCCGAGGACCAGTTCTACATGGAGGCCAAGGGGGATATCGACTCCCTCAAGCTGAAGATGCCGGGGGCGGAGCTTTTGGGGCTGAAGCCCGGAAAGGCGAGGTCCCTCTTCTCCTTGGACTACCTCGCCGACATGAGCAAGGCGATCGGCAAGGCCCAGGAGGTGAAGCTGGAGATGGGGGTTGACTACCCCCTGAGGATCAGCTTCAAGCTCGGCCAGGGGGTCGAGATCAACTACCTTCTCGCTCCGAGAATCGAGCAGGAATGAGCCTCGCCGACTACCCCTTCTCCCAGGAGGCGGCGGCGAGGGTGAAGGAGGCTGGCTACTCCCTGGAGGGGCTCCTGGAGGAGCCGAACCAGGAGCCCAGGCTCTCCCGTCTCGTGAGGAGGAGGGCGCAAGACCGGGTCCTGGGGGCGGTGAGGGGGGAGATCCCCGAGGAGAAGACCCACCCTCTGGCGGAGCTTCTATCCTACCCCCTGGCGAGGGTGATGGTCTCCTGCCTCGACGACGACCTCCTCTCGAGGAGGTACGCCCTCGCCGAGGCGAAGCTCGCAAGCCGGAAGATGGCCCGCGAGGATCTCGCCAGCCTTATCCTCCTCGCCCACGACCTGGATCTCCACCCCCAGGCTGATCAGGACTGCCTCCGCGTCCCCTTCTCCGACTACCTGAAGGCGGCGGCGAGGATGAAGAGCCCCGGCTGGAAGCTCGTCAACCGCTCCCTGGAGGCGGGCTGGGTCTCGATCACCGGCTCCGAGCTGGCCCGGCTCCTGGAGGAGAGGGCTCGGGACCGGGTCGCGAGAGGGCTTCCCCTGAAGGTATCCCAGGAGGTGTGCGAGAAGCTCCGGCCAGACCTGGGCCAGGTGGAGGAGGAGCTCCGGGCGAAGCGGGCGGAAGAGAGGGTCGACCTCGGGGAGGTGACCGAGGAGGCCTTCCCCCCCTGCATCCGCGGTTTCCTCAGCCAGGTGGCCGCGGGCGCAAACCTCGCCCATACCTCGCGGTTCGCCCTGACGACCTTCCTCCTCGCCGTGGGGATGAAGGTCGACGAGGTCGTCGGGATCTTCAACAGAAGCCCCGACTTCGACGAGGAGAAGACCCGCTACCAGGTGGAGCACATCGCTGGCAGAGGAGGTACGGCCTACAGGCCCCCCTCCTGCGCCACCATGGCCACCTACGGCAACTGCCCCGGGATGGACAGCCTCTGCCGGTGGGTGAACCATCCCCTCAGCTACTACGAGCGAAAGCTGAAAAGGGGCGGTGGTGGGTGAGAGGTCCTTTTGAGTACAGGCGGATGAAGCGCGGCGAGGAGACTATGGTCTATAACCTCGCCCTTCGGGTCTTCGAGGAGTTTGTCGCACCTCAATTTTCCGAAGAGGGCGTCCGCGAATTTCGTAACCACATAGACCCCCACATAATTCTGCGTCGATCGCAGTCTAACCACTTCATCCTGATAGCTACGACCGAAAAAGAGATCGCCGGAATGATCGAGATTCGTAACGTCGGCCACGTCACCCTCTTCTTTGTTGACGGCGAGTTCCAGTGCGAGGGCATCGGCCGCGAACTCTTAAAGAAGGCTCTGGAAATTTGCCGGAGAGGAGATCCCGAAATTACGACGGTCACCGTCAACTCAGCGCCCAACGCTGTTGAGATCTACGAGAGGCTAGGTTTTCGTCGGGCCGGACCCGAAAGGTGCGTGGATCACATCCGGTCTGTGCCCATGGTCCTCGACCTCTTCGACACCAACCTCAATCGACCATCGGCAGAGTGAAGCAGAAGGTGCTGCCTTCGCCCTCCTCCGACTCGACCCAAATTCGGCCGCCGTGGACCTCTATGATCCTCTTGACGATGGCGAGCCCCGCCCCGGTCCCCTCCCCCTCCGGATCGGCCTTGTAGAACAGCTCGAAGACCTTCTCCTGCTGGCCGGGATCGATCCCGATCCCGTTGTCTCGGACGAAGAAGACCGTCTCTTCGTCATCTTTTCGCCATCCCACCTCCACTCGGGGGCGGGGCTGGTCGGCCGAGTATCTTATGCCGTTCTCGATCAGGTTTACGAGCGTCTCTCCGATCCTCAGCCGGTCGACGTGGACGATGGGCCATTCTTCAGCCAGAGAGATCTCGACCCCCCTCGACCTCGCCATCTCCGAGATCGAGCCGAGGGCGTCACCGACGATATCTTCGAAGGGCACGTCCTCCGGGGGGTTTGCTACCCGGCCGATCCGAGAGAGCCGGAGGGTATCCTGCAGCAGGTAGTCCATCTTCTCGACGGCATCGGAGATCATCTCGATGTCGGCGTCGATCTTCTCACCGTCCCGATCTCGCACATCCTCCTGGAGAAAGCCGAGAAATCCCTGGATGGTGACGAGAGGTGACCGGAGGTCGTGGGAGACGGTGTAGGCGAACCTCTCCATCTCGGCGTTCTTCGCCTCCAGCTCTCTCGTCCTCTCCAAAACCCTGATCTCCAGCTCGTCGTGAGCCTTCTGCAGCACCATTTCTGCACGCTTCCGATCGGTTATATCCCGGATCGACTCGATCGCGCCCACGATCCGTCCCTCATCGTCAAAGAGGGGAGATGCTGTCCCAAAGAGGTAGGCACCTTTTCCACCATAAAGGGATGGAACGAAGACCTCGCCGAAGACGGTGTCCCCCATCCGTTTGATGTAATCATACTCGTCCCTCAATCCGTCATCGTCTAAAAATATATGATCGATGAGTATGGGCCTATTAAAACCATAAAAGGGCACTCCATAGGCGTAATCGCCCTCCCCGATGATCTCCTCGTTTCGAACGCCCGTCATATCCTCGATCGCCCGGTTCCACGCGATCACCCGTCTGTCCTCGTCTACGACGAAGGTGGCGTCCGGAAGGAAGCCGATTATGTCCATCAGACGCTTGTAGGCGCGGCGAAGCTCTTCATCCAGCTTTTTCTGCTCGGTGATGTCCTGACCCACCGACTGGAACTCGACGAGTTCACCCGAGTCGTCGAAGATCGCCCGATCGGTCCACCTCTGCCAACGGACCAGCCCGCCCGGGAGGACGACCCGGTGCTCGTAGCTGGTTAGAGGGGACTTTCGGGAGAGGGACGAGAACTTCTGGCGGGCCATCTCCAGATCCTCCTCCGGGATCAGAGGCGTGAAGGCGTGGCCGATCAGATCCTCACGAGTCTTGCCGAAGTAGCGGCAGTAGGCGTCGTTCGCGAAGGTGAATACCCCATCGGGCCGGAAACGACAGATGAGGTCGGTCTGATCCTCGATGATGGTCCGATAGAACCTCTCGCTCTCCCTCAGCGCCTCCTCCATCTCCTTCCTCTCGGAGATGTCCACGATGATCCCCCTCAGCCCCGAAGGGTGGCCATCTCGGATTATGGGGGCGGTTTTAACGATGGACGGGAAGGTACTGCCGTCTTTTCTCTTCATTAGAAGCTCATAGTCCGGACAGACTCCCCTCAAAGCGAGCCGGAAGCCCCCTTCCAGCTCATCAGGGTCGACGTTCACGATCACGTCAAAGATGGTGAGGCCTCGCCTGAGGTCTTCGGGGGAGTATCCAAAGACCTCCAGGCCTTTCTGGTTGTAGAAGGTGACCCGGCCCTCGAGATCGAGCTCGAAAGCGATCAGGGGCAACAAGCCCGCTAGCTCCCGATATCTGCTTTCGCTATCCTCCAGCGCAGCCTCAGTCCACTTGCGGGAGGTGATGTCGTAGAGGACCCCCTCGACTTTGGCGGGATGTCCTGGCCCTTCACAGACGATCTGGACCAGCTCGTGGACCCAGGCGACTTCGCCGTCCTTGCGGACGATTCTATACTCGTTCTCCGATATGTTCAAAGAACCGGCTCTGGCCCCATCCATCTTCGGTCTCAGCCAGAGGAGTTCGTCGGGGTGGATTATCTGATACCAACTCGGGTTTCTGGAGGAGATCGCCTCTGGGGTGTAGCCGGTGATCTCTTCTACCTTTCCGCGGATTGAGGTTGGAACGAAATCCAGGGAGCTGGAAAATGTCATCGCCGGAAGGCTCTGAAGGAGGGCGCTGTGCCGCTCGTCCAGCTCCCGGCGGAGAGACCGCTCCCTTCTGAAGGCCACCGCCGTCCGGATCCGATGGGCGAGGTCCGAGGACATGACGCCTCCGTCTCTTCCCTTAAAACAGTATTCTGCCCCGCATTTCATGGCCTCGGAGATCGCCCCCTCGCCAACGTCGATGAGAAGGATGAAGGGGATCTCAGGATCTTTGGAGCGGACCTTCTTCAGAAGGTCGATGCCGCCCGTCGAAGAGTCGGTGACGACGACGTCGTAGAAGGAGCCCTCCAGCTTCTCGATCGCCTCCGCCGCCGACCCGACGATCTCGAAATTCATATCCTCGAACTTTGAGATATCGAGCCCATCCCCAACGAACAAACACCGGATGGAGCTCTCCTCTGGCCTTCGGCTTTTGTCATGAAATTGCGACCTGGCGACTCCCCCAATAGATGTTTTTGCTCGTGCTCTCCCCCTACAGGCATCGCTTTATAAACGAGAATATGACTCCGTTATAGATTATCTGAACTCAAGTTAAAACGGATTACATGCATATAAAAATAGCCATAATGGCTTTTGAGGATGGTTCTCTCTTGATTTGAGCTATGCTTTTGCTTGGAGTCTTGGAGACACCAACCAGCGCCTCCATGAAGGCCCGGACCGGATCCCGATCTCTCTTATCAGGACGGGCAAAAAAGAGGATCTCGTCCTCCGCCATCTTCCCCGTGGCGAGGCCCGTCTCCTCCGCCGCCTCCAAAAGACCGAAGCCCAGATCCGCTCGGCCAGCTGAACGTTCGCCGAGGACTGTGGGAACCCCTCGTCGAGCATCTCGAACAACCGATGACGGGCTTCCCCGTACCGGCCATTGCCAGAAACCCTCCAGCCACAGTTATTAGGTAGGTGGGTCTCACCGAGACCTAGCTAGCGGATAGGCTTGGAGACTGTGAGATAAGATATGCTGAAGGAAAAAATATAAAATGCATGAATTCAGCTTCGCCCCCTAACCGCACGACTTCGCGGTTGAGGACGAGCCGGGATCAGACCTTCAGCCACTCTCAGACTTTCAGCCATGTGGCGAAGGCGAGATATTCCGCGCCACGGCGTTGGAGGCGCTTGTTGGGACTTCTCCCCATATGCACACGTATTCCGACTTCACATACACCGGTCCTTTCCGCAGATCCTCCTCAAGCCGCTGAAGACCTTCTTCGAACTGAACATCATCAATGAACCGAAGGCACGAAAAAGCCTTCTCCCGGTAGGGCGTAACATCGACAAGGCGCGATGTTTTTTTGATCTCACGAGTAGCCAGATTGATGAAACCCACTTGACCCATGACGTCGAGCAACTCAGCGACTGTATGGTATCGTGCGATGTCCACTTCAGCGGTCGATGGCCAATACCGCGAAAGCGGTACCCTTCTCCGAATCATCTCGGTCGAATCCGTGAATGTGCATATCCATCCACCAGGGCGGAGAACTCGAAAACTCTCCTCAAAGTAATTCCTGGGCCTGGGCACATGATGGATCACGTTGACCGAGAACAGAAGGGCGAAGAAAGCATCCCCGAATGGGATATTCTCGGCCGATCCCTGGCAGACCCTAAGCCGGGAATGAACAGGCGCATGCTGCCGCATGCCTTCGGAAGGCTCGACGCCCCACCCAGCACAGCCAGCCGAATCGATGAGGGCGTGGATGTGGTTGGCTGTGCCACAGCCGACCTCCAACACCTTGGACGCGGGAGTGATTGAACAGAATGACTGCAACTCGGCAATCACGTGCTTACTCGCCCTCCGGCTGCGAGCGTATACATCCGCCATGGCATTGTAATCAGTCTTCATCTTCTTCTGCCCCAACGACAAAGAAAGGTTTAGAGAACATCGCTCTTGAGGAGCGATCCGAGGGACTCCAGGAAGGTCCGGACCGCATCCCGATCTATCTTATCGGGACGGGCAAAAAAGAGTATCTCGTCTTCGGCCACCTTCATCGCGGCGAGGCTAGCCTCCTCCGCCGCCTCCTGGGCGGCGAAGCCGAGGTCGGCGCGGTCCGCCTTCACAGAGCCGGCGACGGCGGCGTGGGTCCGGGCCCGACCGACAAATCCGACCGACGAGTGGCCCGCCTCCTCCAGAACTCTCCCGAATATCCGGCTCATCTCCGAGTCCCTGGTCCAGCCCAGGACCCGTCTCTCCTCTATCCCCTCCAGCTCGAGAAGTTCAGGATCTTTCGCCATGATCACCAGCTCTCTGCGATAGCCGCCGATCGGCTCGAGGACCGCCTCGTCCCAGACGGGGTCCAGCCCCACAGACCGCGAGACGACTGCTATATCCGCGACGCCGTCCTCTGCCGAGATGGCGCCGCAGCGGCTCCCGGTGGGGACGAACCGGACCGGGAAGGGGAGGGCGGCGAAGAGAGTTTCGAGCCGGGGGCAGTCCTCCCCCTCCAGGAGGAGGGAGGCCTTCTGGACGTCGCCGAATAGATGGACCGTCACCTCCTCCCCCCGGTCGAGGAACTCGACGGAGCTTGGGATATCGACGACGCCGTCGGCGGCGGCGAGGGTGGTGATGGAGCCGCTCCCCTTGTCTACGGGGTAGACCCACCCCCCGACGACCGCCACCGCCAGCATCTGCCGCCGGCCTTCGGACCGGACGGGCCTCGCGAGCCTGCCGGTCGCCGAAGGCGCGAGGTGCTCCGTCCCCACCGCACTCCGGATGGCCGGGGCCGCCAGGAGGCCGAAGACGGTGAGGGCGCTCGTAGGGTATCCGGGAAGGCCGATGAAGGGCTTCTCCCCGACGGACCCGAAGAGGGTCGGCTTTCCGGGCTTGAGGTTGATCCCGTGAAATACGACCTCGCCGACCTCCTCAACGACCCGATAGACCATGTCCCCTACCCCGGCGGAGGTGCTGCCGGAGACGATGACGAGGTCAGACTCCTCGGCCATGGCGAGGAGCCCCTCGGCCATCCTATCGCAGTCATCGGGCAGAATTCCCCAGATCCAGGGGGTTCCGCCACACTCCTCCACGGCCGCTGCTATCGAGTAAGAGTTAATGTCGTAGATCTGGCCCGGGGAGAGCCCCGAGCCGGAGCCGGGAGGGACGAGCTCATTCCCGGATGAGGCGACCGCCACCTTGAGAGATCGGACCCTCACATCCCTCCGGCCCACCGCCGCCAAAAGGCCGATCTCCCGGGCCGAGAGCCTCCTCCCAGCAGGGAGGACCGTCTCGCCCATGGCGACGTCTCCCCCGGCCCGGTGGGTGTTCTCCCCGAAGTGGACCGGCCGCCTTATGAGGAGAGATGAGCCGTCTACCTCGGAGTGCTCGACCATGACGACGGCGTCGGCGCCAGCGGGCATCATCGAGCCGGTGGATACCTCGACAGCCTCGCCCTCGCCGACGGCCAACTCCGGCGCCCGTCCCATGGGGACCCGGCCGATGAGGGAGAAGGCAATGGGCCGATCCTCCCTCGCCTCTACGGTCTCGGAGGATCTGAGGGCGTAGCCGTCCATGGCGGCCCGGTGGAAGCCGGGGACGTCGATTCCCGACGCCACCCTCTCGGCAAGGACCCGGCCGGCGGCCCTCTCCAGGGGGACGGTCTCGAAGCTGGCCGTCAGCGGGCGGCCGAGGACGACCCTCCTCGCCTCGTCGAGGGAGAGGAGGGTGTGAAACTCCTTCTGCATGGACGTCGATCTTTGGGAGACCGATATAAAATCTAGCTCCCTCGATTCAGACCCTGGCCACCTTTCGCCTCAGGAAGTGGTCCGCGAGGACTAGGGCCACCATCGCCTCCGCCACGGGGACGATCCTCGGGGGGATCGAGGGGTCGTGCCTGCCTCTGATATCGATCTCCACCGCCTCCCCCGTCGATAAGTCCACCGTCCTCTGGGGTCTGGAAATCGATGGCGTCGGCTTGACAGCGATCCTGCAGATTATCGGCGCCCCCGTCGATATCCCGCCGAGGATCCCTCCGACGTTGTTCGTCTCAAACCTTGGTCCCTCCTGCCCGGGGAGGATGGGATCGTTCATCTCGCTTCCGCGCATCCGGGCAGCCTCAACCCCCGCGCCGATCTCGACGGCCTTGACCGCCCCGATCCCCATGAGGGCGCGGGCGAGGTCTCCGTCGAGCTTATCGAAGACCGGCTCCCCCAGCCCCGGGGGAACGCCGACGGCGACGATCTCGGCGATCCCCCCGAGGCTGTCGCCGGCCGCACGGGCCGCCTCGATGGCCCGGACCATCTCTTCAGCAGCCAACGGGTCGGGGCAGCGGACGGGGTTCCTCTCGGCCGCCTCCCTCAGGCACCATGGATCCTCGCCATCCGGAAGGTCGGCCCGGACGCCCCCGAGCTCCAGGACGTAGCCGACGATAGAGATCCCCTCGACGGCGAGGAGCCTCTTCGCGACGGCCCCGGCAGCAACCCGCCCGACCGTCTCCCTCGCCGAGGCTCTCCCCCCGCCCCGGTGGTCCCGGATCCCGTACCGGGCGAGGTAAGGCCAATCGGCATGGCCCGGCCTCGGCCGGTCTCGCAGGGCGTCGTAGGCGCTCGATTTCGCATCCTTGTTCCAGACGAGCATCGAGATGGGAGTTCCCGTCGTAACCCCATCGAAGGTGCCGCTCAGAATCTCGACTCGATCCTCCTCCTTCCGCTGGGTAGAGATGAAGCTCTGCCCCGGACGCCTCCGGTCCAGCTCCCTCTGGACCTCCTCCACGGATAAGGCCAGACCTGCGGGGCAGCCGTCGACGACGGCCCCGACGGCCCGGCCGTGGCTCTCGCCCCAGGTGGTGATCTTGAAGATGGTGCCGAAAGAGTTCCCTGCCATGATAAAAACGTAAACCCGAACGGATATCTCTTTTTGGTCTCGGGGACGTTCTCGAACAGGCCTGACGATAGCACCCTCCAAAAAGCTTATACAAACAGGTCTTGAAGGACGACAAAATGAGCTACCTCGAAGATCTGAGAGAAAGGGGTAGGGATGCAAACCCCTTCTTCAAACTGATGGGGATCGAGGTCGCCACGTTCGGCGATGGGAAGGCCGAGCTTCAGATGGAGGTGAGGCCCGAGATGCTGAACGGGGCGGGGTGGATGCAAGGGGGGATCTACGCCGCCCTCGCCGACGAGGCGATGGCCATCGCCCTCTTCACCCTCCTCGATCCGGGCGATCGCATCGCGACGATATCCGAGACCACCTCCTACCTCCGAGGGGTGCGGAAGGGGAGGATTGCGGCCGCCGGAAAGGTGGTGAGGATGGGCCGGCGGGTAGCCTTCGCCGAGGGGAGGGTGATGGCAGACTCGGCAGACGGCCCCGTCCTCACCCAGACGTCGGCATCCTTCTCGATCATCCGGGGAAGATGAGGTGTGGGACGAGGACGAACGTCTCCGGGCTGAGAGACCCGGAGACGGTGGTTCGGCGGGGGGATATCGAAGACCTTATGACCGATGACCAGAGGTTAAGTCCGGGCCAGAGGTGTTGATGAGGCGGATGAACCTGGAGAGGCAGACCCTCCTGCGGGTCGTCGTCATCGGCGGCGGCATCGGCGGAGCGGAGCTCTTGAGAAACGCCGCCACAAAGGAGGGGCTGGAGCTGGTCCTCATCGAGCCGAAGGATAGGATCGAGTGCCAGGCCCTCTACCCCGACTACCTCGGCGGCGAGATCGGGATCGAGGAGATGACCGCCCCCCTCGAGCCCTTCTGCAGGAAGATGGACGTCGTCCACGTCAGGGACCGGGCCCTGAAGGCGGACTTCGCCGATAAGAGGGTGACTTGCGAGAAGAACGATATCGACTACGACGTCCTGGTCCTCGCCCCCGGGGCGGTCCAGAACTACTTCGGGGTAGAGGGGGCGGAGAAGGCCTTCGCCATCAACACCCTGGAGGATACGGTCAAGGCCAGGCGGTTCGTCGAAAAGACCCGCCCGAAAAAGATCGCGATAATTGGGTCGGGGCCCACCGGGATAGAGACGGCCTGCTTTCTTGCAGATAACACCAGCTGCAAGATATTCGTCGTCGAGATGATGGACCGGCTTCTGCCGACCCTCTCTCGGAACGCCTCCATCCTGATGGAGAAGATCCTGGCGGGAAAGGGGGTGGAGGTCCTGACGAACAAACGGGTCGAATCGATCCAGGATGGCAGCGTCACCTTCGCCGACGGCACAGCCCTGGACTGCGACATGACCATCTGGACGGCGGGGATCGGGCCCGCGCCCCTGATCGAGAGCCTCGACCTGCCAAAGAAGAATGGATGGCTCCTCGCCGACCAGTACCTGAGGGTCGAGGGGCGAAAGGATGTCTTCGCCATCGGAGACTCTGCCTGGATCGAGATCGACGGGAAGCTCGCCACCAAGACGGGGATGGAGGCGGAGATCCAGGCGAAGCACACCGCCAGGAACCTGGCGAGGGTCGCGAAGGGCGACGCCCTCAAGCCCTACTCGATCAGGGCTTCCACCGACAGCCCCGTAGCCCTCATCTCGACGGGGTGCGGCTGCGCCGTCGGGATATACGGCGACCTCTGCGTCCCCATCCCCAAGAGGATCATCTACACCTTCAAGAGCTGGATCGACAAGTCCTTCGTGAAGAGGTTCAAGTAAGAACCCCGTTTGGGGGGGGCGGAAAAGCTCAGGCCAGATGATCTGGCCTTGCTTATTGCCAAAAACCCCTCGATGGATGGGGGCCGCCCCCAAATCGAGGGTGAGAAGCAGAAACAAATTTTGAGGGGGCGAAGAGCCCCCCTGAACGCGAGGACGCCTCCAAGAAGGCGTCACCGGGCCGCCTTGGCGACCCGCTCTACGCTGTCCTTCCTGTTCATGGCGAAGCTTCGAACATCGCCCTTCGAGGCGGCGATGATCTCGTCGGCGAGACAGCTGGCCGCCGAACGCTTGGACTTGAAGGCCGACCTCTGGGCTCCGGTGGAGATGAAGTTCAGGGCGACGTCCACCCTCCTCTGGGGGGCGGTGTCGACGGCCTTGGGGACGGTTATCCCGCCGTACTTGAGACGGACCACCTCTTCCCGAGGGCCGGCGTTGGAGATCGCCTTCGCAAAGACCGAGAGGGGGTTCTCCTTCGTCCTCTGGTGGACGATGTCGAAGGCCTCTTCGACGATCTTGTAGGTCTTCATCTTCTTGCCGGTGTTGTCCTCCCCCTGCATCATCTTGTTGATGAGCCGCTCGACGATGTGCTGCTCAGACTTCTTGAACTGCTGTCTTGCATGCCTGCCGCCAGAATGCATGACGACCGTCGGACGGAGGTTGAAATAGCGCTTTATGCTCTGGTCCGCCACCTCGATCTCCTCGGGGTCCCATTTGTTGAAGATCTTAACGCTCACGGTATCACCTTACGGGCTTCTCCTTCCGCCCCGAGACCATCTCGTTCAAGGCCACGTTGTTGACGGCGACGACCTGGAACCGGACGCCTGGGATATCGCCCTTGGCTCCGCCCATCCTGCCGCCGATCCTCTCCACCACGACCTCGTCGTGCTCGTCTATGAACCCGATGGCACCGTCCCCCGGACAGAAGGCGGTGACCTGTCTTCCGTTCTTGATCAGCTGTATCCGGACGCACTTCCTGATGGCGGAGTTCGGCTGTTTGGCCTCGACGCCGACCTTCTCCAGGACGATGCCTCGAGCCCGCGGCGCGCCGCCCAGGGGGTCTGCCTTGACGTTCAGCTTCAGTACCCTCCGGCTGTAGTTCAGATCTTTCCACCGGAAGCTCTTGCGGTCGCTCTCCAGTTTCCTGGCCGCGTACATTCCCTTTCCCATTATTTCACCTAGTTGAATGCTATGTCCATCGCCAACCGTTGGCCCCATCCGACCTCAGTCGAGCGCCGGCTTTTTTTACTGGATGATGATGTCATCAACGCCGTGATGCCTCGAAGAGAGCATCTTGGCCTTTAATATGTTGCGGCCGTCCCGGCCTATGGCGATGCCCTTGTCCCTATTTGCTACTTCTACATAAGCCAATCGCTTATTGTTTTTCGAGACGATCGTCACGTTCTTTATCGAGGCGGGCTGGAAGACGTTCTCCAGGAACTCCTTGACATCGTCGCTGTGCTCCACGATCTCGATCTGCTTTCCTATCGACTTCTTAACCCGGTTGATGTTGCTGCCCTTCCTCCCGATGGCAGCTCCCATGTCTCCCTTCTTGATGACGAATATAATCCGGTCGTTCTCGTCGTCGATGATGCAGTCTCTCGCGACGCCGCCGGTCAAGCTTTCGAAGAGGGCGATGTACCTGATCCCTTCGGTGGTAAGCTTGAACTCACTCATCCTCGTTACCCCTGATCTCCCTCAGGAGCGCCATGATCTCCGATTCGCCGGGCTCTATCACCGCCAGAGCCGCGACCGAGAAGGGCTTTCCGCAGGCTGAGCCCAGATCCTTTCCCCTTCCCGAATAGCTGTAGACGGGGACGTCGGCCTTCTTCAGCTCGACTGCCACCTCTTCCGGGCAGTCGATGGCGCTGATGAAGAGCTTTGCCTGCCCTTTGGTCCCGGCCTCCAGGGCGAGATTTGAGCCGAGAACAACTTTACCGGTTCTGATCGAACTTCTGAGCGCTCTATCAATATTTATCATCCTTTTACCTCATCGTTTTGCGACCAACTGAACGTCGCCCGTTCCCAGCTGGATCGGCTGGCCTACAATGACGTTCTCAGTCACTCCCCTGAGATCGTCCACGTCTCCCCGGACCGCGGCGTCGAGGATGTGGTTGACCGTCACCTCGAAGGCGGCCCGCGCGAGGACGCTCGCCTTCTCCCCCGAGACGCCGTGGCGGCCTATCTGCTTCACCTCGCCGTCGCAGGTCATGATGTCGGCCACCAGCATGATGTGCCTCACATCGACGGAGAGGCCCTGTTCTCTCAAAGTGTCGGTGGCCTCGTTTATTATGGCGTTTCGAGCCGCCTCGATCCCCAGGACATCGCCTATCTCGGTTATATTATTTGTTTTCGTCCTGGTAGGGTCGACCCCCTTGAACTGGATGACGTCCTTGAGGGCCGAACCCTCGGTGTAGAGGACGTACTCGTCCCCCTCCTTCCTGATGACGACCCTCTTTATCCCCTCGATCCCCTTGAGGGAGATCGTCTTGATCTTCTCGACAAGCTGGAGGAGGTCCCGGTAGGAGGGCTCCGGCGGCGTCATTATGATCTGGTTCCCGTGCTGATCCGCCGAGAGCTTCGTCCCCTCCGCGAGCCTCTCCGCCACCTCCTCCGCGGCAATCTTCCTCAGGAGAAGGGCCTCTTCGTTGAGGTCGATCACCACGTTCATCTCGGCGAGGTCGGTGGCTATCGACCCCAGGTGGAGGATGTTCGTCGACTCGATCGACCACGCCACCTCTCGGGCGATGTCCCGATCGAGGGCGTACTCCCTCTCAAGGCGGATCGTCATGGTGGGGGTGCTGGGGATCTTCCGGGCGTCGACGATCTCGATCAGCCTCGGAAGGCCGAGGGTGACGTTTATCTCGGCGACTCCGGCGTAGTGGAAGGTCCTCATCGTCATCTGGGTGCCGGGCTCGCCTATCGACTGGGCAGCCACTACTCCCACCGCCTCACAGGGCTCGACCCTGGACCGCTCATAATCGGCGACCACCAGGCCCGCCACCTCGCCGAACTCCTCCTCGGAGACCTCTATCCCCTTCAGCTCCCCCTCCAGGGCCCTTTTTATGCTCTGAGGGAGGGGCAGATCCTCGATCCTCTTCTGGACCTCCTTCTCCGAGAGGCTCATCTTCCCGCCCTCCCGAGGACCCTCTGAACTATTCGATGGACGTTCTCGGGGCTGGCGTAGTCCCTCTTGGAGGCGTCTACCCCGTCCTCACCGTAGTTGAACTGGACGATGATGCCCCTCGTCTCCTTGACGGTCCCGTCGTACTGGACCTCCAGATCCTGGAGGGCGTTGATCAGCCTCCTCTGGAGGTAGCCGCTCTGGGACGTCCTTATCGCCGTATCCACGAGCCCCTCCCTTCCGCCGATGGCATGGAAGAAGAACTCCGTCGGGTTCAAACCCTCCTTGTAGCTGGACTGGACGAAGCCGTGGGCCTCGGCCCCCAGATCTCCCCTCCTGAAGTGGGGGAGAGTCCTCCCGTCGTAGCCTCGGCGGATCCGCTCGCCTCGGACGGACTGCTGGCCGACGCAGGCAGCCATCTGGGTCAGGTTGAGCATCGACCCTCGGGCTCCGCTGACGGCCATCACGACGCCGCTATTGTCGAGCCCCAGGTACCGGCCGGCGATGGAGCCGGCGTTGTCCCTGGCCTTGCCGAGAGTCTGCATGATCCTCATCTCCAGGGTCTCGTCGAGGGTCCTTCCCGGAAGGGGCTCCAGCTCCCCCGCCTGGTACGCCTCGATCAGCTTCGAGACGTTCTCCCTGGCGGCGTTGAGGACGTCCTCGATCTGGTCCTCGGCATCCTTCGGGATGTCCTCGTCGTCGATCCCGAAGCTGAAGCCCGCGAGCATGATCCCCCGGATCGCCATCTGGGTCATCCCGTCGACGAAGCCGGCGCCGACGGTCGGGCCGTACTCCTTGATCACCCTGTCGGTGATCTTCCCCTTGAAGGCGCCGACTGCCGAAGCGTCGATGGTGCCACACCTAATCTGGCCGTCGCGAATCACGACGTAGGCGTCGTTCTCGCAGGCCTCCCTCTTGCAGGCGTCGCAGTTCATGCAGAAGGACGCCTTGAACTCGAGGTTCAGCCCCTTCGGGAGGATGAGGCTGAAGATCTGCTTTCCGGTCCAGTAGGGTTCCCCACCCTCATCAAACCCCTTCGGCTCGGGAAGCTCGAGGTGCGGCAGCTTCTTCAAGACCTCCATCACCTCAAGCCGGTTGATCCTCCGATCGGCGTGGGTCAGGAGGAAGTTGCCGGTGACGTAGTCGTGGATGCCGCCGATGATCGGCCCGCCGAACCTCGGGGACAATATGTTCTCCTGGACCCTCATCAGGATCTCGGCCTCCGCCCTCGCCTCCTCGGTCTGGGGGACGTGGAGGTTCATCTCGTCCCCGTCGAAGTCGGCGTTGTAGGGGGGGCAGACCGCCGGGTTCAGCCTGAAGGTCTTGTAGGGCATGACGATCACCCGGTGGGACATGATCGACATCCTATGAAGGGATGGCTGCCGGTTGAAGAGGACGATGTCCCCGTCCATCAGCTGTCTGTCGACCCTCCATCCAGGCTCGATCTGGTCTGCCACCTCCTCGGCGTTCCTGTCGGTGATCTTTACCCGGCGGCCGTCGGCCCGGGTGACGTAGTTGACGCCGGGGTGCTTATCTGCGCCCCTCCGGACGAAGTCCCGCATCACCTCGATGTTCCTTCCGTTCACCACCAGGGGGACCGAGAGCTCCATGGCGATCTCCAGGGGGACGCCGACCTCGTTTATGCTGAGGTTCGGGTCCGGCGATATGACGGTCCTGGCGCTGAAGTTTACCCTCTTGCCGGAGAGACTGCCTCGGAACCGTCCTTCCTTCCCCTTCAGCCTCTGGGAGAGGGTCTTGAGGGGTCGGCCGCTCCTATGGCGGGCGGGGGGTACCCCTGAGACGGTGTTGTCGAGGAAGGTGGTGATGTGGTACTGGAGGAGCTCCCAGAGGTCCTCGATGATCAGCTGGGGGGCTCCAGCCTCCCGGTTCTCCTGGAACCGCTGGTTGATCCTGATGATGTCGACGAGCTTGTGGGTGAGGTCGTCCTCGCTCCTCTGGCCGCTCTCCAGGGTGATCGACGGCCTCATCGTCACCGGGGGCACCGGCAGGACGGTGAGGAGCATCCATTCGGGCCTGGCGGTGTCGGGGTTCATCCCCATCACCTTGATGTCCTCGTCGGGGATCTTCTCGAACCGATCCCTTATGTCCGAGGGGGTGAGCTTGTGCCCTTCCTCGACGTAAGCGAGGGGCCGCTCGAACTTGATCTCCTGCTGGGGCGAGCCACAGTAGGGGCATACCTTGTGCTTCCGGGCCTCGGCGAAGACCTTGTTGACGACGTCGTCGGTAGTCTGGCCGAGCCGGACGAGGGTCTCAATCTGCTCGAGGTACATCCGCTTCTCATTCTCCAGGAGCATCAGCCTCGAGCAGTCCCGGCAGATCGCCCGGAGGATCTTTCGTATCAATTTAGCAAACCCGACGTGGATGACGGGGGCTATCAGGTCGATGTGGCCGAAATGACCCGGACATTCACCGGGACGTCCGCCACAGGACCTGCATCGGAGACCTGGATCGATCACCCCCAGCCTCGGGTCCATCAGCCCCATCTCGATGGGGAAGCCGTCGTCGTCGTAGGTGTCTGCGGTTATGATCTTCACCACGCTCATCCTCCGGAACTCCTGAGGAGAGATGAGCCCGAAACTGATCTTGCCTATTCTCTTCGGGACGGTCATGTTCACACCTAAACTGCGTCCTCCAGAACCAGCCTGGGGGCGACGCCCAGAGATTTTATCTCGTCCAGCAGGAGCTTGAAGGCGTAGCTCATCTCCACGGGGTATATCTCGGTGTCCGAGCCGCAGACCGAGCAGTAGTCGACGTTCCTCCTTTTATCGTGGATGGCGATCATCCCGCAGCGGCTGCAGACGAGCTCCGTCACCTTGTCTGACTCGTCGACGAGCCGCTCCTTCAGGGCCAGAGCCGCCCCGTGGGCGATCAGGACGTCGCGCTCCATCTCGCCGAACCGGAGGCCGCCCTCCCGCGCCCGCCCCTCCGTCGGCTGCCGGGTGAGGACCTGGACGGGACCCCTCGACCGGGCGTGCATCTTTCCGGCGACCATGTGGTAGAGCTTCTGGTATAGGATCACCCCGACGAAGACGTCGGCCATGATCTGCTCGCCGTTGATCCCGTTGTACATCACCTCCCGGCCGGTGTGGGAGAAGCCGAACTTGGTGAGGGCAGCCCTCATATCCGCCTCCTCCTCCCCCAGGAAGGCGGTGGCGTCGGCGAACCTGCCCTCAAGGGATCCCATCTTCCCCCCGATCATCTCCAGGACGTGGCCGACGGTCATCCGCGAGGGGATGGCATGGGGGTTGACGATAAGATCGGGGACCTGGCCGGACTCGGTGAAGGGCATGTCCGCCGACGGGACGATCAGGCCGATGACCCCCTTCTGGCCGTGGCGCGACGCGAACTTGTCCCCCAGCTCCGGGACCCTCTGGTCCCTCGTCTTCACCTTGGCGAGCCTGTTGCCGTTGGAGGACTCGGTGAGGATCACCGTGTCCACCACCCCCTTCTCGTTAGACCTCATCGTCACCGAGGTCTCGCGCCTCTGCTGGGGGGTGATCCCGAACTCCGTCGGCTCCTCGAGGAACCGGGGCGGCGAGGTCTTCCCAATCAGGACGTCGTTGGGGGCGACCACGGCGTTGGGGTTGACGAGGCCGTCGTCGTCCAATTGCGAGTAGGCCTCCGTCCCCCGCGCACCCCGGACCTCCATGTCGGGGATCTCGAACTTGTCCTCCTGGCCGCCGGGGTACTTCCGCTCCTCCGCCTCCGATACCCGGAAGAAGTGGCTCCGGCCAAGGCCCCTCTCGATGGAGCCCCGGTTGAGGATGAGGGCGTCCTCGATGTTGTACCCCTCGTAGACGAGGACGGCGACGACGAAGTTCTGGCCCGCGGGCCTCTCGTCGAAACCGATGGCGTCGGCGGTCCTGCTCCGGCAGAGGGCCCTCTGGGGGTAATGGAGGTAGTGGCCTCTTGTATCCGGCCGGAGCTTCGTATTGGCCAGCGGCGTCCCCAGACACTGCTTGATCATCCCAGCCCCCATGGTGTTTCGGGGGCTGGCGTTGTGCTCCGGGTAGGGGACGAGGCCGGTGCAGATCCCCAGGACGAGGGAGGGGTCGACCTCCAGGTGGGTGTGATCGAGGGTTATATCCTCCTCCTCGATCGCCACCAGGGCGTTCTCCTCCTCCTCGGCATCGAGGTACTCGACGAGCCCCACTTTGACGAGGTCGTCGAAGGCGATCTCCCCCCTGCGGAGCTTCTCGACGTGCTCCTCGGTGACCATGGAAGCGCCATCCTCCACCACGATGAGGGGCCTTCGGGCTCGGCCGGAGTCGGTGTTGATCAATATCTCGTTCGTCCTCGCGAAGAAGGAGACGTTGATCTGGTTGCTTATCTTGCCGCCCCGCCGGAGCCGCCTCATATCTTTGGCGAGGCTGATGGGGTCGGAATGGGTCCCCACGAACTCCCCGTTGACAAATACCCGCGCCCTACTCATAGCGACCACCTACAGGAACTACCTCCAGATCCAGAAGCATCCTCTTCACGTCCTCGTAATCCTCGACCCCCGTGGAGAGTTCGACCCCCTGGGCGAAGTTCTTGACGAGGCCGCAGTTGGGCCCCTCCGGGGTCTCGCTCGGACAGATCCGGCCCCACTGGGTGGGGTGAAGGTCCCTCGCCTCGAAGTGGGGCTGGGACCGGGATAGGGGCGATATGACCCTCCGGAGGTGGCTTAAGCTCGCCATGTAGTCGGTCCTGTCCAGGAGTTGGGATACGCCGGTTCGGCCGCCGACCCAGTTCCCGGTGGCCAGAGGATGGATCATCCTCTCGGTGAGGACGTCTGCCCGGACGGTGGTGATGACGTTCAGCTCCCGGTTTCTCATGCTGGCCCGTTCGAGTTGGTACTTGATGTCCCTCGTCAGCCGGCTGAAGGCGACCCGGAATAGGTCCTCCATCAGGTCCCCGGAGAGCTTCAGCCGTTTATTGGCGTAGTGGTCCTTGTCGTCCTCACCCCGCTTCCCCAGGGCGAGCTCGAAGCAGGCCTCCGCCATCCTCGCGAGGAAGAGGCCCTTAGCATACCGGTCCCCCTCCTCGACGCCGATGTGGGGGAGGAGGTACCGATCCAGGACGTAGGCCGCCCTCTTCTTCTGGTACTCCTTCGCCTGGCCGGCGGCGACCCGGCCCCCGATCTTCTCCAGGGCCTCCTCCTTGGTCGCCACCTCTGCCTCCTCCAGGTTCTCCAGCATGAACTTTATGATCTCGGGGTTCTCGGAGACGGCCTGGACGATCTCCATATCGGTCTCAAGGCCCAAGGCCCTCGCCAGGGTGACGAAGTTTAGCCTACCGCTGACGGAGGGGAAGGATACCTCCAGGATCGACCTTCGGCCCCGCTCGACGATCACGAGAGAACGATAACCCTGCCTCTGGGAGAAGACCTTAGCCACCTCGATGAAGTCGTCGTACCTCTGGTTGTACTCCACCAGGATCTTGTTGGGTGATAGGTCCTCCAGGGTCATGATCACCCTCTCCGAGCCGTTGACTACGAAGTATCCGCCCGGGTCGAGGGGGTCCTCGCCGAACTCGATCATCTCGTCTCTGGAGAGGCCCGAGAGGTTGCAGACCTTGGACATGATCATGATGGGGAGCATCCCGATCATCGCCTCCACCGGCTCCTTCTCCGTCTCCCCCTCGACGATCGTCATCTCCAGCCGGAGGGGCGATGCGTAGGTGAGGTTTCGGAGGCGAGCGTCGTTGGGGTAGAGCCGCTCCACCGAGCCGTCGGCCTCGGTGACCGTGGGGTTCTCGACCCGGATCGAGCCGAGCTTGACGTAGGTGTTTTCGATGTTCGTCTCGATGATCCCCACCTCGTCGATCACCTTCTGTAGGCCCGAATCTATGAAATCGTTGAAAGAGTTTATGTGATGATGGACCAGCTTATCTTTGGTAAAATAGGCCTTGTATAGAACTTCTCTGTCCAGCAAACTTTAAAACACCCCTTAGTCGATTACCAGCCTGTAAAAGACCGATTCCCCCGACGTGGGACTCTTCCTCATTATCTTCACCACGTCGCCCACCTTTCCTCCGATCTCCTTCACCACCGGATCGGTGGCATGGATCTTCGGGAGCTGAGCAGAATCGACGCCGTAAGCCCTGAAGACCTCCTCAGCCTCCTCGGAGGTGAGGAGGATGTGTTCCGGCACCAGATCGTGATCCTGCAGCGCAAACTTCTTCATACAGCCACTTCCCAGAATTATGTAATAAGCGGGCTCGAAGGGATTTGAACCCTCGACCACCTGGTATCTCCGTTCAAAAAACTTAAAAGCCAGACGCTCTGCCTAACTGAGCTACGAGCCCCCATGAGCAGATCAGCCCATACCACTGTTCAAGAGATGGTCATCCGGCATAAAACCTTTTCGCCTTCCGTCAGATCTCACCGAGGACGATGGCGGCGATCTCGTCGCCGACCTCCGAGGTCGTAGCGCTTCCGCCCATGTCGTAGGTCCTGACCTTCCCCCGCTTTATGTTCGTCTCGATCGCCCTGACGACGTCCTCGGCGGCCGCGCCTTCGCCCAAGTGCTCCAGGAGCATAGCCCCCGCCCAGATGGTGGCGATGGGGTTTACCTTGTTCTGCCCCTTGTACTTGGGGGCGCTTCCGTGGATCGGCTCGAACATGCTCGTCCCCTCGGGGTTGATGTTCGCTCCGGGGGCGAGGCCGAGACCGCCCTGGATCATGGCGCCGAGGTCGGTGATGATGTCGCCGAACATGTTGGGGGCGACGACGACGTCGAACCACTCCGGATTTTTGACAAACCACATGGTGATGGCGTCGACGAAGTTGAAGTCGGTCGATACCTCTGGGTACTGGGCCGCCGTGGCTTCGAACTCCTCCCTCCAGAAGCCGTAGATGTCGGAGAGGACGTTCGCCTTGTCGACGCTGGAGAGGTGCTTTCTCCGCACCATGGCGAGGTCGAAGGCGTACTTGATCACCCTCCGGGTCCCCTCCCTCGAGATCATCCCTATCTGGTAGGCGATCTCGTCGCTGTCGGACTCCACGTCCAGGCCGAACTTGACGTCGTAAAGGGTTCTGATAACCTCGAACTCGGCGCGGCTCTTCCCCCCCCTCGCCCGGCTGCCGATCCCGATGTAGAAGTCCTCGGTATTCTCCCGGACTACGGTGAAGTCGATATCCTCCGGGCCTTTATCCTTGAGAGGGGTCCAGACCCCCTCCAGGAGCTTGACCGGCCGGAGGTTGACGTACTGGTCGAAGTAGAACCGCATCGCGAGGAGGACGCCCTTCTCCAGGACGCCGGGCTTCACCCGAGGGTCGCCTATGGATCCGAGGTAGATCGCCTTGTACCGAGAGAGGTCTTTGAGGGTATCCTCGCCGACGAGCTCTCCAGTCTCCAGGTAGTGGTCTGCTCCGAGGGAGAACGTCGTCCATTCTATCTCAAAGCCGTGCTTCTCTGCCGCGGCCTCCGCCACCTTCTGCCCCTCGGCCACGATCTCGGGGCCGATCCCATCGCCAGGTATAACGGGAACTTTGTACTTCAAGCAGACCTCACCATCCTTTTAGTGTACTCTACAAGCCCCCCCGAACCCACGATCTCCTGGAGGAAGGGTGGGAGGGGCGTCGTCCGGTAAGACTCGCCGCGGGACCGGTTGAATATGATCCCGGCGTCCGGGTCGATCTCGATCATGTCTCCGTCGCGAATCCTCTCCACCTCGGGAGAGACGAAGAGGGGTAAACCGATGTTGATGGCGTTTCGGAAGAAGATCCGGGCGAAGGACTTGGCTACGACCGCCTTCACCCCCGCCCCCTTGAGGCCTAGGGGCGCATGCTCTCGGGAGGATCCGCAGCCGAAGTTCGTCCCCGCCACCACGAAGTCGCCCGCCTCTACCCCACCCGCAAACTCGGGACGCACCCCCTCGAAGACGTGCTTTGCGAGCCCCTCGGGGTCGTTTATCACCAGGTAGCGACCGGGTATGATCGCGTCGGTGTCGACGTCATCCTTGAACTTCCAAGCCCTGCCTGCCAAAAGCCATCCCCCAAACGCCAGTAGAATAGTTAGCAATGCCAACGCTGTATATTAAATTGACCGTCCCGAAAGGGATGACCGCACAATATTTAGCCCCGGTATGGAATGGTGGATGGAGTTCGAATTTGATGGTGATCATCTTGAAGGCGATCATGATATCCGGGCGCACCCTCGGCCAGGGTGCCACCTGTGAGGCGAAGATGTCCCCCGAGTTCTTCAAGGCCACATCGACCTGCGCCCTCGCCGAGTCGGACTACGACGCCCTCGGAATCCCCAAGGACGGGAACGTCCTGGTGAGGACCAGGTCCGGCGAGGTAGTCGTCTCGGCGAAGAGGGAGGGCGGCATCCCCCCCGGGCTGATCTTCATGCCGATGGGGCCCTGGGCGAACGCCGTCGTGGGGCCGAAGACCGGCGGCTGTGGGACCCCCCTCTACAAGGGGGTCGAAGTAGAGGTGACGGGGACGGATCGGAGGGTGAAGGGCGTCCGGGAGCTCTTCGCCGACCTGGAGACAGAGGGGCAGAGATGATCGCCGAGGACGTCCTCTGCCCCTTCTGCGGCTGCCTCTGCGACGACATCAAGGTCGAGGTGGAGGAGGGAAAGATCGTCGGGGTGAAGAGGGCTTGCAGGCTCGGCTCGAGCAAGATCCTGGGGCACGAGAGGACGACGGCCCCCATGATCAGAGTGGATGGAGAGCTGTTGGAGACGACCTACGAGGAGGCGTACGACCAGGCCGCCCAGATCCTGAAGGAGGCGAAGAGGCCCCTCCTCTACGGCTGGTGCTCGACGGTCTGCGAGACCGCCAAACTGGGGATCCTTCTTGCGGAGGAGGTGGGAGGGGTTGTCGATTCCACCGCCACCGTCTGCCACGGCCCCTCCATCATCGGAATCGAGGAGAAGGGGATGGCGGGGGCGACCCTCGGCCAGATAAAGAACCGGGCGGACCTGATCGTCTTCTGGGGCGCAAACCCTGCGGAGGCCCACCCACGCCACACCGTCCGCTACTCATCCAACGCTCGGGGGATGTTCACCCCCGACGGGAGGGGGGGGAGGAAGGTGATAGTCGTCGACGTCCGGGAGACGAGGACGGCGAAGAATGCCGACAAGTTCATCCTCATAAAACCGGGTACCGACTACGAGGTGTTGTCTGCCCTCCGGATGATCGTCCAGGGGAAGGGGGAGATCGTCCCGGAGACGGTGGCTGGGGTCGCCAAATCCGACCTGGAGGAGGCTGCGGCGATGATGTTGGCCGCGAAGTTCGGGGTCGTCCTCATAGGCCTCGGGCTGACCCACAGCCGGGGGAGGTACAAGAACGTCGACAACGCCCTCTCCCTGGTGGCGGACCTCAACGGCTTCACCAAGTTCGTGGTGATGGCGATGAGGGGGCACTACAACGTCGCCGGCTTCGGCCAGGTCTGCGCCTGGTCGACGGGCTTTCCCATGGCCGTCGACCTCTCCCGGGGAGCGCCCTACTTCAACCCTGGGGAGACGGCGGCCTGCGACCTCCTGGCGAAGAGGGAGGCGGACGCCATGATGGTCGTCGCCGCCGACCCCGCCTCGAACTTCCCGAGGGCGACGGTGGGGGGGATGGTCGAGATCCCGGTGATCCAGATAGATCCCTTCCCCAACCCCACGACCCTCCTCGCCGACGTGGTCATCCCCACCGCCGTCTGCGGGATCGAGGCGGAGGGGACTGCCTACCGGATGGACGGCTTATCCCTGCGGATGAAGAAGGTGGTGGATTCCCCATATCCGACGGACGAGGAGGCGGTGCGGGAGATCCTCGATCGCGTCAGGAGGCTCAGCGATGATAATTGAGGGCGGGATCGTCTACGATCCGAGAAATGGGATCCTCGGCGAGGAGATGGAGATCTCCATCGAGGACGGCAGAGTCGTCGAAGAGTCCCGCGATGGCGACAAGATCGACGCCCGGGGGATGCTGGTGATGCCGGGGGGCCTCGACGCCCACGCCCACATCGCAGGGGCGAAGGTGAACACGGGCAGGATCATGCGCCCCGAGGACGGGAGGCGTGGGACGGAGGCGAGGACGAAGCTCCTCCGGCCCCAGACCGGCTACACAGTCCCGAACTGCTACGCCATCGGCTACCGCTACGCTCGGCTCGGCTACACCACCGCCTTCGAGGCGGCGACCCCGATCCTGGAGGCGAGGCACACCCACGAGGAGCTGGAGGAGATCCCCATCGTCGACAAAGGGGCGCTCACCCTCTTTGGGAACAACTGGGAGGTGCTGGAGTGCGTCCGGGACGGCGACCTCGGGAAGCTCGCGGCCTTCGTCGCCTGGGGCCTTCGCGCCAGCCGAGGCTACGGGGTCAAGGTGGTGAACCCCGGCGGCGGCGAGGCCTGGGGCTTCGGCGGGAACGTCAAAGGGATCGACGACCCCGTCCCGAACTTCGATGTAACGCCCCGGCAGATAATAAGAGGCCTGATGAGGGCGAACGAGGCCCTCGGCCTCCCCCACTCCGTCCACCTCCACACGAACAACCTGGGAAAGCCCGGAAACTACGAGACGACCCTCGAGACCCTCCGGGCCGTCGAGGATATCGCCGCCAGCCGGGACCGGCAGGTCCTCCACGTCACCCACATGCAGTTCTCCGCCTACGGCGGGACCGGCTGGCGGGACTTCGAGTCGAAGGCCCCCGAGATCGCCGATTATTTCAATAGACACCAGCAGTTCACCATGGACATGGGCCAATTGATCTTCGGGTCCGCCACCACCATGACCGCCGACGCCCCCCTGGAGTACGGTAACGCCCGCCTCCTCAAGGCGAAGTGGTCGAACCACGACATCGAGCTGGAGGAGTCGAGCGGGGTCGTCCCCCTGGTCTACGGTAGGAAGATGCCGATCAACGCCATCCAGTGGGCGATAGGCCTGGAGCTCGCCCTCCTGACGGAGGACCCCTGGCAGATGATCATGACCACAGACCATCCCAACGGCGGGCCCTTTGTCAACTACCCGGAGGTCGTAGCCCTCCTGATGAGCCGGCCGAAGAGGGAGGAGGAGCTGAAGACCTTGCACGAGCTCGCGAGCAAAAGGTCGTCCCTCCCCTCCATAGAGAGGGAGATGGGCTGGAACGATATCGCCATCGTCACCAGGGCCGGACCCGCCAAGATCCTGGGGCTCGAAGAGAAGGGACACCTGGGGATGGGGGCGGACGGGGACGTCTCGATCTACGATATCGATCCAGAAAAGATCGACCCATCGAAGGATCACGAAAAGGTGAAGGCGGCCCTCTCGAGGGCGAAGTACACCATCAAGGGTGGCGAGGTCGTCGTCAGGAACGGCGAGTTGGTGGCGGTGCCTCAGGGGAAGACCTACTGGGTCGAAGCCTCCGTCCCGGAGGACGAAGCGGCTAAAGTCAGGGCTGACCTCGTCGATAAGTTCGCCAAGTACTACAGCATCCAGATCTCCAACTACATGGTCCAGGACGCCTACGTCACCAGTCCCCGGATCGTCAGGGCGGGGGTGATTTAGATGAGGGAGATCAGGATTGAGCCGCGGCGAAAGTTTTTGGTCCCCGTAGAGGCGGAGGGGATCAGCCCCGACGTCCTAGCTCCTTTGACCCTCGAAGAGATCGGGAGGATCGAGGTATGGGAGGGGAACCGGCGGTCGGTCCTCTCCGACCTCTTCGCCCTCTCGGGGGACGACGTTCCAGGGGAGGCGGCGGACGCGCGGATCCTCCTCTCTGGGGACTTCTCCAGGGTGAAGCGAATCGGAGAGAAGATGACCTCGGGGATGATCGAGGCTGGCGGCGATGTGGGGATGCACGCCGGAAACGGGATGGCTGGCGGCGAGATCGAGATCGCGGGACGGGCCGGAGACTGGCTCGGCCGGGAGATGCGAGGCGGAAAGATCAATGTCTCCGGCGACGCCGGCGACTACGTCGGCGCCGGGTACCGCGGCGAAAGCTGCGGTATGCGCGGCGGCGAGATCCGGATAGAGGGCTCTGCCGGAGACTATCTAGGAGAGCACCTCTGCGGCGGGAAGATCACCGTCCTCGGGGACGCCGGAGACTTTCCGGGGATCGCAAACCGGGGAGGGGTGATCGTCATCGGCGGGAACGCCCACCTGCCGGGGGCGGAGATGGCGAGCGGCGCCATCACCGTCTTCGGCCGCGCCCGGGTCCTCCCATCCTACCAGTACCAGGAGACGGTGGAGATCGACGGTCAGAGTCTCAAGAAGTTTTTGGGGGACCTCGTCGACGGGGGGAAGGGAGAGCTCTACGTCGCATCCATGGAGGCCTGATGCCATGACGGTCACCTTGATAAGTGAGTACCACTCTAGTCCAGAATTGAGATCGAGATTATTTTGGGGTGCTTAGAATTGATAGACCGGAGCAAAATTTTGGAGGTTTTGGAGGGGTACGACCTCCGCGGCCCGATGATAGGGGTCGTCGCCTCCCACTCCGCCCTGGACACCTGTGACGGGGCGGTGGAGGAGGGATTTCGAACCCTCGCAGTATGCCAGAAGGGGAGGGAGAAGACCTACGCCAAGTACTTCAGGACGACGAGGGTGAGCGGCAGGGTCGCGAGCGGCGTCGTCGACGAGGTCCGGATCCTCAACAGGTTTTCTGACCTGATCCGGAGCGAGCAGCAGGACGCCCTCATCTCGAAGAGCGTCCTCTTCGTCCCCAACCGGTCCTTCACCTCCTACTGCGGGATCGACTCGGTGGAGGACGAGTTCGAGGTCCCCCTCCTGGGGAGCAGAAACCTCCTCCGGTCCGAGGAGCGGGGGGAGGAGCAGGACTACTACTGGATCCTGGAGAAGGCGGGCCTCCCCTTCCCCGAGACGGTGGAGCCGGAGGAGATCGACGAGCTGGTGATGGTGAAGCTGCCGCATGCCGTCAAGACCCTGGAGAGGGGGTTCTTCACCGCCGCGAGCAGCGAAGAGTACCGGGAGAAGTCGGAGCTCCTCCTCAAGCACGGGGTGATCGACCAAGATGGCCTCGACCTCGCGCGGATCGAGAGGTACGTCATCGGCCCCGTCTTCAACCTCGACTTCTTCTACTCCCCGATCCTGGACCGGATAGAGCTCCTCGGGATCGACTGGCGGTTTGAGTCCTCCCTCGACGGCCACGTCCGGATCCCCGCCCCCCAGCAGCTCACCCTCAACGAGGCCCAGATCAGCCCCGAGTACACCGTCTGCGGCCACAACTCAGCGACCCTCCGCGAGTCCCTCCTGGAGAAGGCCTTCGACCTGGCCGAAAGATACGTCGAGGCGACGAAGGTCCACTACAGCCCCGGGATCATTGGTCCCTTCTGCCTCCAGACCTGCGTCGACAAGGACCTGAACTTCTCCATCTACGACGTCGCCCCCCGGATCGGCGGCGGGACGAACGTCCACATGGCCGTGGGCCACCCCTACGGGAACGCCTTCTGGAGGACGTCCATGAGCACGGGGAGGAGGCTGATGCGAGAGGTGAAGATCGCTCTCGAAGAGGACGCCCTCGATAAGATCGTCACCTGAACTCGACCCGCGAACTCTGCAGAAAATCAAATCCGAATCGGATCATCCATCATGGCTGAAATGGAAGCGGCATCGGCACCCGAGAGCCTCCCGAAGAAGATCAGAAAGGCCCTGGAAGACCTGGAGCGGGCCGGCGAGGCCACCATCATGGCCTTCCCGGCCGTCCCCCGGAGGTACCAGGACGAGAAGGCTCTGGCCTTCGCGAGGATAGGGGCCTTCGACGAGGAGAAGATCTCCTCCTGGATCGCGGTGACGGATAGAGAGGTCGTCTTCGTCCGGGCCGGCCTATTCAGAAACAGGATGGACAGGTTTCCCCTCTCCGGCGTAACGGGGATCGAGTACGTCAAGGAGTTCCAGGACAACACCATCAAGATAAGGATCGGCGAGGCCGCCGAGGACGTCCGGTTCTACCACGAGATCGACGGGGTCAGGTTCTACCGGCACGTCAAAGCCGTCCTCGAAGGGCGGGACCTGAAAGAAGAGGCGGGCGAGGAAGGATGACGACGATCCGGGTCGTCGCCCATTGCCTCCTCGACCCCGAGACGAGGCTTTTGGGGCTCCGACCCGTCGCCTTCACGCCCGAGCCGCCGATCATCCAGCTCCCCTGCCCCGAGGCCGGATGCCTGGGCCTCGACCGGTGGGCGGTCACCAAAAACCAGATCGATATCCCCTCCTACCGCCGATACTGCCGCGAGATCTTCGCCCACCACGCAGACCTGATCGAGCAATTTTCGAAGAGGGGGTGCGAGATCGAGGTCGTCGGCGTCGGGGGGAGCCCCAGCTGTGGCGTCACCTCGACGACGGCGGGCTACGCCGGAGGGAAGATCCGGCCCCAGGAGCACCGCCACGTTCCGGGGAGGGGGGTCTTCATGGAGGAGGTAACAGAAGAATTGGAGAGGAGGGGCGTACCTTTCCGGCTCTCTGAGGCGGGAGTAATCGATCCGGAGCCGTCCCCTCGATAGGGTTTCAAGGAGATAGCCAGCCATATCCGCCTGTGAGGCCAGTTCGGAGGCATAGGGCAGCTATTCCCATCGGATCGGCCCGGAACCCGCCTATCATCCCAGAACCTTTTCCAGAGCCTCCCGGAGGTTCTGGTAGGTCGCCTGGATGTGCTCGGGTATCACCCGCGTATCCGCGAAGACGGGCATGAAGTTGCAGTCCCCCGACCAGCGCGGGACGACGTGAAGGTGGATGTGGTCGGCGATCCCCGCCCCCGCGCACTCGCCCATGTTGATCCCGAGGTTGAAGCCGTCGGGGTTCATCGTCCTTTTTAGAAGAGCGACGGCGAGGTCGGCCAGCTCCAGAAACTCGGCCCTCTCCTCGGCGGTCCAGCCCGCGAGGGTCGAGGTGTGGCGGCGGGGGACGACCATCAGGTGGCCGTTGTTGTAGGGGTAGGCGTTCATGATGATGAAGTGGTATATTCCCCGGAAGAGTATCAGGTTTTCCGCATCCCGGTCCTCGCCGACCTTCTCGCAGAAGATGCATCCTCCCGCCTTCTCGCTCCGGATGTACTCCATCCTCCAGGGAGCCCACAGAGTCCTCAAGATCTCTCGACCTCCCTTCCCTCAAAGACGACCCGTCTTCCGACGACCTTCGGCCTCCCCTCGATGAAGAGCCTCAGAGCCTCGGGGTAGGCCCGAAACTCCGCCTCCTGGATCCTCGCCTTGAGGCTCTCATGGGTGTCGTCGTCCCTCACCTCCACGGGGACCTGGTGGATGATGGGCCCGTGGTCGACGTCCTCGTCGACGAGGTGGATCGTCGTCCCCGTCACCTTGACGCCGTAGTCGAGGGCCTGCTGGAAGGCGTCCAGCCCCCGAAATGCCGGCAGGAGGGCGGGATGGATGTTGATCGTCCTCCCCCGGAAGCGCCGGACGAACTCCGGAGAGAGGACCCTCATGTACCCGGTGAGGACGACGAGGTCGACCCCCGCCCGGTCGAGGTGCTCCGCGAGAACGCCGTCGTACCCGGCCCGGTCGAGGCCCGAGGGGTCGACGAAGTGGGCCTCGATCCCATAGTCGCGGGCGATCCTGAGGGCTCCTGCGTCGGGATGGTCCGCGAGGACGACGGCCACCTCCGCTGGGAGGCGCCCCGACCGTACGGACTCGAGGATGTGCCGGAGGTTCTCACCGCGCCCCGAGGATATGACCCCGATTCTGGTGGTCAACGCCAACCGCGCTCCAGGAGGGCTTAAATTCACTTCGAGAGGGTGATCTCGATGGCCGAGACGTTCGTCTCTCCACGATCGGTATTCAGGGTCTCGGTGGAGATCTGGATGTCCTTGACCTGGACGTCGCCGAGAAAGCGGCTCCTTGAGACCTCTGCCACGTCCACGGCCCTTGATATCGCCCGTCCCCTGGCCATGATCTTCACCTCTCCGGCGCCGCTGTTGAACTGAGTGACCACCGCCAGTACGTAGTTCATCACTGGTTTGCTGCCGACGAATACCACATCATCTTCTGCCATGTACCATCACCACTTTGTAACTGGTAGCACTGCTGAGGTTTAGAGGGATCGTTTACTACATAAAGTTAATGATTTGGTCAGAGATACCTCCCCCGAGCCTCGATCTCTCCGACCCGCTTTAAAACCTCCTCGGCCCTGGCGTAGGTTCTGGCGTAGCCCCGGCCGAAGGCAGAGATAAGCTCGTCAGGGCGGTCGTGGGTGCTCTTCACTGTCTGGAAAAATACGTGGACATCCACCCCCTGGGCCTCGATCCCCTGGTCGTGGAAGGCGAGGCCGAAGTCGATGAAGTAGATCTTCTCCCCTTTGAGGATCATGTTGGAGGTGGTGAGGTCGCCGTGGACGATCCCACAGGAGTGGAGCCTTCCCACCAGCTCCCCCACCCCCTCGGAGAGGGCCGGATCGATGAGGTCCTTCAGCTTAGCTCCCTCCACGTGCTCCATGGTGAGGCTGAAAGAATCGACGTCCAGGACGATCGGCGTAGGGACGCCGCACCTCCGGGCCTCGGAGATGATCCGCGACTCCATCACCGTCCTCTCCCGCCGGATCCTCTCGTCGAGGGCAGGCATCCTGTACCCCTTGGGAAGCCTCACCTTCTTCACCCTCGCCCCCACCCTCGTGATCATCGCCTCAGCGCCCCTCCCGATCTCCTCAGCCATCGCCTCTCCCCTCAGCGCACTTCCAGGCCTCGACGAGCCCCAGGCAGCCGGTCATCATCATGTCGCCGCCGGGGGCGGCGGAGATGACGGGGCCCAGCCGGCCGAGAAGGCCGGACCCGATGAACCTCTCTCTCTTCGGGCCCGTCACCAAGACCGACCGGATCCTCCGCATCCCCGGGGCCTCCGTCACGTGGGCGCCGTGCCCCCCGTCATCGAAGACCTCGGTGTTTGTCAGAATCCCGTCGCAGAGCCTCTCAGAGAGCCAGAGGAGCTTCTCTTGCGTCAGGACCGATGTATGGTGCTCGAAGAGGGCCGTGATCCTGCCCTCGGCCAGAACCGCTCCGATGGTGTGGCCGTTTCCGGCGTTCAGGACGAGGGCCGGCTCTCGATAGCGGGGGTCGAGGGCGGCGCCGAAGATCGCGGCGGGGCCCGTGTCCATGACGACCGATCGGACCCCGGCAGCATCGAGGGTCTCCTTCACCGCCCTCATCCTGGTGAAGAAGGGGGGCGGGTTGAGGTGGACGAAAGATCGGAGGTCTCCCCCCAAATCGAGGACCCGGGCCATCTCTTCGAATCTCGCGACCCTGTTGGACCTCTCGGGGGAGAAGCCGTGGTCCTGGACGGCGACGGCCGCCTTCTCGGGCATCTCAAGGCCGAAGATCTCGAAGGTCGCCTCTATGGCCGACGGGTCGATGTCCGCCATCTCCACCACCTCCGCCCCCGGGGGGGCCGAATCGGATATCTCGACCCCCATCCTCCGGACCTTCTCCAGGTCATCATGGATGGTGAGGGCCGCCTTCGGAGAGGCGGAGAGCCGAAGCCCCGCCATTAGGTGGTCTTTAGCCGCCCGGACGGAGGGCCCGCCCCCCATCGTCGTCCCCGCCAGAAATGCGTCCCCCTTGCGAGCCGTCGCCCGTCCGATCCTCTTGCCCACGATCACCGTCTGGCTCGGCATCACCATCTTCGCCGAGTTCTCGATGGCGACGCCGTCCTCGAAGAGGAGGATGTCCTGGGTTCCCGCTCCGACGTCCACCGCCAGAATCGCCATGGACGGCGAGATCGACCTCCTCGGATAAAACCGTTGGGAATGGTGAGAAGAGCTTTATCCCTCCAAGACGGATAACTGTCCGTGATCATAGAGGTCGTCGTCGTGAGCACCTCCCGATTTCGGAGGTTCGGGGCGGTGGATGAGCCGGAGGAGGCAGAGGACCTCTCGGGGAGGTCGATCCTCGAACGGCTCGAGGCCGCCGGCCGGAGCTTCACCTACAGGCTCATCCCCGACGGGGCGGAGGAGGTGAGGAGAGCGATTCTGGGATCGGAGGCGGACGTCGTCGTCCTCTGCGGGGGGACCGGCCTTGCCCCCGGCGACATGACGATCGAGGGGGCAGAGCCCCTCTTCGAGAAGACTATCCCCGGCTTCGGGGAGATCTTCAGGCAAAAAAGCCTGGAGGAGGTGGGGACGAGGGCGATCCTCACCAGGGCGTCGGCCGGAGTGGTCCGCGGGGTCCCCGTCTTCTGCATCCCGGGCTCGCCGTCGGCAGCCCGGCTCGGGATCGAGCTGATCCTCGCCGAGGTCGATCACATCCTCCACCACATCTCAGAATGACAAAATTATAATACAGTTTGAATACGATAGAAGAGGATGCAGTGATCCTTTTATAGGGGGAATCTCTTTAATAAGAACGGCGATCTGCCGCGGAGGTGAGTTCTATGGAAACAGAGATTCCGGTGCGGGATATAATGGCCCGACCTGTGATCACCATCGATTCCGAGGTTGATGTGGTGAAGGCTGCGAACAAGATGTTCTCCGCAAACGTGGGCAGCTTGATCGTGATTCACGACGACCAGCCGATGGGGATCATAACTGAGCGGGACCTGGTCGGGAAGATTGTCGCCAGGGCCGCGAACCCTAAAGAGGTGAAGGTGGGGGATGTGATGTCCTCGCCCCTGATCACCGTCCATCCAGATGTAAGCTTGAGCGACGCCGCCATAAAGATGCTCAAATCGGGGGTGAAGAGGCTCCCCGTGATATCGAGCGAAGGAAAGCTCGTAGGCATAATCACCGATACCGACCTCGTCTCCGGGTCGGCCTCCATCGGCATGGGCGAGATCCTGAGCCACCTCATCGAGATGCACAGGGAGAGCGTCCATTTTGAGGATCAGAGGGAGATGATCAGGGGGATCTGCGAGCGGTGTGGCCAGATCTCCGACTTTCTGGAATCGGTGAATGGCGAGCTCCTCTGCTGGAGCTGCAGAGACGGGAATAGATGAGCGTTTTGGAGTTATCCGGAATTGAGGAGGAGGGCTTAATATGGGAGTTTCAGTTGAAGATATAATGTCAAAGGACCCGGTCAGCGTAGAAGAAGGCAACTTCGTCACCCGGGCGCGGCAGCTGATTCGCGACAACCAGCTGCGGGGCCTGCCGATCCTCAGCGCCGAGGGGCGCGTCGTCGGGATCGTCACCGACCGAGATATGCTGAGGATATCGTCTACCAGGTCTAACGTCACCGTCTCCGGCTTCTCTGTGGAGGCCCCCCTGGTAACCCCCAAAACGGAGATCTCCGAGGCGGCGAAGCTGTTCATCTCCTCCAATTATGCGATATTGCCCGTGGTCGCTTCCTCGGAGGACCGACGGCTTCTGGGAGTGGTCAGCCCCATAGACATCTTCAAGAAGATCGATCCGGAGAAGCTCGCCGGAAAGAGGGCGGGGGACGCCATGACCAGGGATCCGAAGACCTGCACCCCCCAGGACCCGGTGACGAAGGTCTGGGACGGCATGCTCGATTCCGACTTCACGGGTATGCCAGTGGTGGACGAGAAGGAGAAGCCTGTCGGGATGATCACACGTTTCGACATCATAAAGACTGGGGGGGCCCGGGTAGCGAAAGACACCAAGGACGTGATGAAGGTGGAGAAGCTTATGACCACGCCCCTCTTCAGCATAAGTTCGGAGAGCAGCCTTCGCGACGCCGCCAGGATGATGCTTGAAAGGGATATCGGCAGGATAACCGTGGTGGACGACGGGAAGCTCGTTGGAATTATCGACAGATTCGACGTGATCAAAGCTATCTTCGGTGAGGGACAATGAAGAGACAATCAGAGGATCGGAAGGATGCCAAGATCAGGATGCCGGGAGCGATGGACAGGGGACCGGTCCAGTTCGATTCCAGAGCTGCCAAGCGCGCAGGAGACGTTCTCACCATAGCAACAAACGAGGTGGTGACGGCGCCCCCCACCACCACCATCATCAGCGCCGTAAAGATCATGACATCTTACGGCTTCGGGAGGCTGCCGATCGCCGATGCCGGAACCCGCCGGCTCCTCGGCTTCGTCACCGGCGTCGACGTCGTCGACTTTCTTGGGGGCGGCATAAGACACAACCTCCTGAAGAAGAAGTACGAAGGCAATATCCTCGCAGCCATCAACGCCGACATCCGAGAGATCATGAGCCCCAGGCTCATATCCATCGGTGAGAAGGCCTCCGTCGAGGATGCCCTAAAGTTGATGTACGAGAAGAACGTGGGCGGTCTGCCCGTGGTGGACGAGGAGGCCAGGATCAAGGCCTTGATCACTGAACACGACTTCGCCAAGCTCGTGGCCGGGGTGAACACCGGGATCAAGGTCGAGGAGTTCATGAGCCCGACCGTCATAACCGCCAACGGCCAGATCTCGATCGAGAAGACGACGAGGATCATGGTCCAGCAGGGTGGCTTCCGGAAGCTCCCCGTCGTCCAGGACTCCATCCTGATCGGGATGGTGACCGCCTCCGACATCATGAGGTACCTGGGGAGCGGCGAGGCTTTCGAGAAGGTGGTGACCGGAGACATCGGCGAGGTGATGAGCCAGCCGATAAAGACCCTGGTCCGGAGGGACCTCGTCTCCACGGGGAAGGATGTGGATCTCGGCTGGGCGGCAGAGATGATGATGGAGAAGGGCGTCGGGGCCCTTCCGGTCATGGATAAGGGATCGCTCCAAGGGATCATCACCAAGAGAGACTTCATCAGGGCATTTGCGGAGGAGAAACGAGGGATCATACCATGAGCAAGGTAAAGGATTACATGCAATCTCCCGTCTACGTCATCGAGAAGGAAGAGCCGGTCCAGCGCGCGAGGAACCTGATGCTCAAGCACTATATCAGCAGGCTCCTCGTGATGGACGGAGAGAAGCTGGCGGGGATTGTAACAAAACACGATATATCACACCGGCTGAGCCAGGCCGCCCCAGAATGGAGGAGGAGGCCCATCAGCAAAGTCCCCGTCAAGCTGGTGATGACGGACCGCCCCATCACCATCTATCCCGGAGCCACTGTGGAGCAGGCTGCAGAGATCATGGACGAGAACGGGATAGACGGCCTCCCCGTCGAGAGGGATGAGGGGGAGATCGTGGGGATCATAACCTCAAGAGACCTCATATCGTACTTCGTTGAGAAGAAACCCGATTCGAAGGTGGGCGACCTGATGAACCCGTCCGTCGTCACCGTCCACCGGCACCACACCATCGACCACGTCCTCGAGGAGATGGTGGAGAATGGAGTCGACCGGGTCGTAGTCTGCGAGGACAACGCCACCCCCGTCGGGGTGATAACCCACACCAACCTCGCGATATCGGGATTATCCGATTCAAAAGACGAGCTGAAGACCAAGAGCATCAAGATGGCGAGGAAGGAGAGCACCGCCGGGAGGAAGGAGTATAGGTACGTCAAGGAGGTGCCCCTGGTGGCGGAGGATGTCATGTCCTACCCGATCATCTTCACCGGCCCCGACGTCAAGGCCGTGGACGCCGCGAAGATCCTCCTCGATAAGGAGATCTGCGGCCTGCCGGTGGTCGACGACGGGAGAGTGGTGGGGTTCTTCTCGACCCGAGACATAACTACGGAAGTGGCGAGGTGGTCTTGACCATGTTGGTAAAAGATATCATGTCGACGCCGGTGACCATAGACAAATCGGAGAGGATCGGCCACGCTCTGGACGTCATGGAGAAGTACGACCTTCGAAGGCTTCTCGTCACCTCCGACGGCAAGCTCGCCGGCACCATCACCATGAGACAGATCGCGAGGGTCCTCGGAACGAGGCAGAGGCTGGGGATGCCCGCCTCATCCCTCCACGTCACCGCCGCCACCTCGGACACGGTGACCAAAGTCCACCCCGATATGAAGGTGGAGGACGCCGTCGTCCTCCTCCAGAAGACCTCGGTCCTGGTGGTGATGGAAGACGAGGATATTCTGGGATGGGTGAGGCCGAAGGATATGCTCAAGGCCCTCCGGATGACGGGGCTCGCCGCCGACGCCATGCGGACCCCTCTCACCGCCACCCCCTCCGACCGGCTGATCCACGTCCGGAGGGTGATGCTCGACAGGGACGTCGGTCGGCTCCCGGTGATGGAGAACGGCAAGCTGGTGGGGATCGTATCGGAGCGGGACGTGGCAAAGTCGCTCCGGGCCTTCAGAGACCTCGTCCCCAGCAGCCAGCAGGAGGCTAGGATCAAGAACCTCCTCGTCTCGGACGTCATGACCCGGAGCGTCAAGTCGATCATGATCGACACCCCTCTGGAGGAGGCGAGGAAGACGATGCTGGTGGAGGATCTGGGCGGGATGCCGGTCTTGAACCAGAACAACGAGCTGGTGGGGATGCTGACCAGGAGGTGCTTCTTCGACTACCTGGTGAAGCCGAAATGAACCTTGGGGCCGTGGCGGATAGGCTTGGGATCTCAGCCGAGAGGATGGAGAGGATGGTCGGAAGGATGGTCCGGGCATCCGACTGGCCTCCGCCCCGGCACCTCCGGTTCGACAAGGCTGTAGCGGGGGTAGAGGCGGGGACGGTCGTCTTCGATGAGGACGAGATCGTCTACGGCTACCCCAAGATCAGGCGGGCGATGATGCTCGCCCCCGCCCTCCGAAGCCATTTTTCCGGCGGGGTCCTCGTCGAGGAGAAGATGAACGGCCACAACGTCCGGGTGGCGAGGGTGATGGGGAGGACGGTCGCCCTCACCAGGGGGGGTTTCATCTGCCCCTACTCGACGGAGGTGGCTCGCGATCAGATCCCCGCCCAAATCTTCACGGACCACCCAGACCTGGTCCTCTGCGGCGAGATGGTCGGCCCCAAAAACCCCTACGTTCCAAAGGACGTTTACCCGGCAGATTCGATGGACTTCTACCTCTTCGACACCTCCCGGAAGGGGAGGAGGGACCTGAACGGGTCCCTCTCGACCCATGCCCTCGCCGACGAATACGGGATCAGGTCCGTCCAGCTCTTCGGGGAGTTCGGCCTCGAGGAGGCGTCCGAAGAGATAAAAAAGATCGTCCGGGATCTGGGGGGCCGAGGTCGAGAGGGGGTGATCATCAAGGACCCAGCAAACCTAAAAAGCCCCATCAAGTACACCAGCTCCGAGAGCAACTGCCGAGATCTGGAGTACGCCTTCCGATACTACAACGACTACGGCCAGGACTTCTTCTTCTCCCGGGTCGTCCGGGAGGGGTTCCAGGCGACGGAGTGGTCGGAGGGCGAGGGCGAGTTTCTGGAGAGGTGCCTGCGGCTTGGAAGGTCGATGCTCGCCCCCATGAGGAAGACGGTGGAGGCGAAGATAGCCGGTGAGGCGATAGTCCAGGAGGTCGAGATTATGGTGAGAGACCTCCAGACGGCGAAGGACTTCGAGGAGCACTTCCGAAGGATGGGGGTTAGGGCGATCTTCGATCCGCCCCGACCTTGCCCTGGGGGCCACCTGGTGAAGATAAAGAGGCTCGTCTTGAGCACCAACGACAAGACCGAGTCGATCGTCGAGGGTCAGCTCTGGTGACCCTCGGCGATCAAGATCGTCGGCTCGGACGGAATGGTTTTTAGGGTATCAGATCCTACCTGAAGGCTGGTCACCATGAGTGAAACCTGTGACATAGAGATGGAAGGACACCTCATCGACTCCCTGACCCTCACCAAGGCTCTGGACAAGATCATGAGCATGGGCGGCGAGTTCGAGATCAAAAAGTTCAGGGTGGGCAAAAAGAAGCACGATACGAGCTACGTGTTGATAGCGATCTCAGGGGAGGACGCCGATCATCTCGGCCGGATCCTCCTGGCCCTCCACCCCCTCGGAGCCCGGGTGATCGAGGCGGAGGACGTCCACCTCGAGATCGCACCCCAGGACCGGGTCGTTCCCCGGGGGTTCTACTCCACCACAAACCACCTCACCCACATACGCCACCAAGGCGCATGGCTGGAGGTGGAGGACATCCAGATGGACTGCCTCATCGTCGTCAAGGACGGCCGGGCAGTATGCGTCCCCATAGGGCAGATCGAGAAGGGGGACGCCGTCGTCGTCGGCACCGCCGGAGTGAGGGTGGTCCCCCCCGAGCGCCCCAGGGAGAAGACCTTCTTCGAGTTCATGTCCAACGAGGTCTCCTCGGAGCGGCCCTCGGGAGAGATCGTGAAGCAGCTGGCAGAAGAGATCCTGGCGACGAAGGGGGCCGGCGGCAAGATCGCCGTCGTCGGCGGTCCAGGCATAATCCATACCGGGGCCGCGGGGGCTCTGGCGAGGCTGATCCGGGACGGCTACGTCGACGTCCTCCTGGCCGGAAACGCCCTGGCGGTCCACGATATCGAGCGGCAGCTCTTCGGGACGAGCTTGGGTATGGACCCTCACGGCAATCTCACCTCCGCAGGCCATCGAAACCACATCTACGCCATCAGCGAGGTGATCGCCAGCGGCTCCATAAAGAAGGCTGTGGAGGACGGAAAATTGAATGGCGGGATCATGTACGAGTGCATCCGCCGAAATATACCCTATGTCCTCGCGGGGTCTATCCGGGACGACGGCCCGCTGCCGGACGTCATCACCGACACCGTCCTTGCCCAGAAGGCGATGTTCGAGGCCCTCCGGGGGGTGGACATGGTGATCATGATGGCGACGATGCTCCACTCCATAGCCACAGGAAACCTCCTCCCATCCCGAGTCAAAACTATCTGCGTCGACATCAACCCCTCGACGGTGACGAAGCTGATGGACCGGGGAACGGCCCAGGCCATAGGCCTGGTGACCGATATCGGCATATTCCTCCCCAGGCTGGCCGAAGAGGTCGAGCGGCTGGCCGGGGTTGCTCATGCCACCTGAATATTAAAAAGAGATCGCAACGCTTAAATTGAGAGCGGCCGCTAATAGGGCCGCGGGGTCTGTGCCGCCGTGGCTTAGCCCGGTAAAGCGGCTGATTCGTAAGGCCGATGGTGGCCCGGTACATCAGCAGGTCATGGGTTCGAATCCCATCGGCGGCTTCCCTTTTTCTATTCGCCAAGTTTGCGCCTTCGCCTCAAAGAGCCGCTTAAAACCTCTGGATCGGAAGAATAGCCGCTGTCGGATCTCTCCCATCAGCTCATCCTTCCGGCGTTCTGTCAACTCCACAATACTTTATATACCCTCAGTTTAAAAAGGGGGGTTCCGGAGAGACGCGATTATGGAGTCCACCATCATCATCGAGAACGTCGTCGCCTCGACAAAGCTCGCCGAGGAGTTCGATCTGATCAAGATTGAGTCGGAGCTGGACGGCGCCGAATACAACAAGGAGAAGTTTCCAGGGCTCGTCTACAGGGTCAAATCGCCCCGGGCGGCCTTTCTGATCTTCACCTCGGGGAAGGTGGTATGCACCGGCGCAAAGAACGTCGAGGACGTGAGGACGGTGATCACCAACATGGCCCAGACCCTCAAGTCCATTGGGTTTGAGGACGTAAACCTCGACCCCGAGATCCATGTCCAGAACATCGTCGCCAGCGCCGACCTCAAGACCGATTTGAACCTGAACGCCATCGCCCTCGGCCTCGGCCTTGAGAACATCGAGTACGAGCCGGAGCAGTTCCCCGGCCTCGTCTACCGGATCAAGACACCGAAGGTGGTGGTCCTCATATTCAGCTCAGGAAAGCTGGTGGTGACGGGGGGGAAGACCCCCGAAGAATGCCAAGAGGGCGTGAAGATCGTCCGGGCCCAGCTGGAGAACCTGGGGCTCCTCTGATATTCGATTACCTTTGCCGATCCGGGCCGGGTCCGTCTCTCATCGGTCCGGTCGGAGGGCCGGCTTCTCCTGAGGCCGGGCCTCAGTCCCGGCGACGCCGCCCCAGATGGGCGGCCGTCGCCTTCCTTCTATCGGGCCAGCCTCTCCGCGATCTCCCCGAGGCTGAGGCTCTCCTGAGACCCCGTCGACATCTCCCTCAGGGTGAGCTTCCCCTCTTCCACCTCCTTCGGACCGATTATCACGGCGAAGCTCGCCCCAATGGCGGAAGCCTGCTTCAGCTGGGCGCCGAGCCCCCGACCCATCACGTCTAGGACGATCGGTTTGGCGACGGCGTCGCGGAGGGCCTTCGTCGCCCTCACCGCCTCGACCCGGACCGAGGGGACGAAGACTACGGCCACAGGCGCTGGCGGCTTCTCCTGGGGAGTGACGATCTCCATGATCCGATCAAAGCCGATACCAAAGCCCGAAGACCTCGTCTCGTGGCCGCCGAGGAGGCCCGCGAGGCTGTAGGTCCCGCCGCCGCAGATCTGGTTTTGGGCGCCGAGGCCCGAGGCGTAGATCTCAAAGACGGTTCCGGTGTAGTACTCCAGGCCCCTCACGATCTCGAAGTCCACCGTCGCCTCGACGCCGTATGCCTCCAAGAGGTCCACCAGCTCCGAGAAGCCGGCGAGGTCCAGGTCCGATGGGGCAGCCCGATCGGACCTGGTGGCCCGTTCTCCTGAAGTATCCGAAGAGGCGGCCTCCGGAGACGCCTCCCCGTCGACCTCTCCAGCCAGGAAGTCCTCCGACGATCTTGATAGATCCTCTGCGATCTCCGCCGCCAGGTCGAGGGCTCGCCTCCCCTTCAGGTCGATCAGCTCGGCGAGGCCGAGGTGGTCTCGTCCGATCTCCTGGAGCTTCTCGGCCAGAAGGTCCCGCTCCTTCTTGTCGATGAACCTCATCACAGCTGGCCTCTCGGAGGCGGGGATCTTCTTCATCATCGCCCTGATCAGGCCGAGGTAGCCGAGGTGGAGGTCGCCGGCGACGCCGACGCCCTCGATCAGCCTCTTGGCAAGGGCGATCACCTCCGCCTCGGCGTCGGGGCGGTCGCTTCCGATCAGCTCCGCCCCCAGCTGCCAGAACTCCCGGAACCGGCCGCGCTGGGGCCTCTCATAGCGGAAGCAGTTTCCAAAGTAGTGGAGCCGGAGGGGCTTTGCCGCCTTCTGGAGCTCGCCGACGTACATCCTCATCACCGGGGCTGTCAGCTCCGGCCGGAGGGCGAGGTCGCGGCCCCCCTTGTCCTTGAAGGCGTAGATCTCCTCGATGATCGACGGCCCCGACTTCGCGGTGAAAAGCTCCAGATGCTCGAAGGTGGGGGTAGATACCTCCGAGTAGCCCCACCGCTCCAAAATCCCCTGCATCCTCCTCCTGACGGCGTTCCTCTTGAAGGAGTCCTCGGGGAGGAAGTCCCTCGTCCCTCTCGGTCTCTGGATCGTCATGCTACTTTTGCCCATGCTGCGAGGCCCCTTAAGGCTTTTGGAGTGGCCCAATACTTTCGCGACCCGGGGTCAGACCTTTTGTAGGGTGGAGGAGATGGTATAGGCTGGGACGGCCCTCGGGGGCCAGCCCACCGTTGCCATGATCTTACAGAGGCCGGGAGAGGCCCCAAAAAATCCCCCTTCATTTTCCCTCTCCCGGAAGCCTCCCTTTTTTCGGCTCTAGGGCATGACCTCCTCTGAGCTTCGGGCCATCTCAGTTGAGATGCGGTCAAGTCCGCGGGGAAGATCACTTGCGCCCCGCGCGAAGAGGTGCGATATAATGCCATGGACGTTATGGGCCGTTGATCGTCTCACCTTCGATGATGAAACCTTTGGGCTCATCGTCCTGGAGAACGGGATCATCGAAAATGAATTAGGTGCGATGAGATATGGTGGCGGTGGAGATCAACGAGGGTTCCCTGATGATCGCCGTGGTGGGAGCGATGGCCAGCGCCCTTCTGACCCTGATATTCAGCACCATCGCCTTCCGGGTGAGCATCGAATCTAGGCTGAAGGACCTGGAGCACCAGGTAGAGATCCTGCAGTATCTGGAGGAGGCTTTTCTCGCCCAGGAGGATAGGATCAGGGACCTGGAGGCGGAGAAGTCTCGCGCAGAGCCGCTCTCAGGCGATTGAGGCGAACCGGCTCAGGGCAGAGAGCCCCTGAAACGAGCTGACAGAAGATTTCCTGTCGACGATCGGGCCCTGGTAGGGGGACCGAAAAAGAGGATAAAAAAAGAAGCTTCCATTCCAGCCTTGGCTCAATGCTTGCTCTCAGCCTCGTCTATGGCGCCGGCGACGGCCTCTTTGACATCTCCAGCCGCCTCTTCAGCAGCGGCTACTCCCTCCTTGGCAGCCCCTTCGACATCTCCCACAGCCTCTTCAGCGGCAGCCCCTGCCTCTCCAGCCGCCTCTTCAGCAGCGGCTACTGTCCCCTCGGCAGCCTCTTCGACGTCTCCCACAGCCTCTTCAGCGGCAGCCCCTGCCTCTCCAGCCGCCTCTTCAGCAGCGGCTACTGTCCCCTCGGCAGCCTCTTCGACCTCATCCTCGCCGACACAGCCGCAGGCGAAGGCGGCGGCAAAGACGAGGAGCAGTGCCAAAACCCAGTTGTATTTGGACATGGCCTTTCCATTGGCGGAAGGATGTTAAAAGGATTCCGGAAGAGAAGGGCGGGCCGCAAAGGGGCAGAAGAAGAGATCCGACGAGAGGAAGGAAGACGCCCGATGGTCATCTGCCCTCCGGGCCCCGACCGCTCGAATCATTTTTTTGCTCTCTTCGCCGCCTCCATCCCCTCGGCGATCCACATCGCCTCCTCGGGGCTCTCCGCTTTGCGCATTCCATCGACGTTCCAGTCGCCGAGGTCGATGACGACCTTTCCCATCTTCAGGGCGAGGGCGATCTCTGAAAGGGTCCCGTAAAGCCCCGGGAGGGCGATGACGACGTCGGCGCTCCGGACGACGATGGCGTTCCTCCCGTGGCCCATCCCGGTACCGATCGCCACCGAGACGAAGGGGTTTGCCGCCTCCTTCTCCCCCGGAAGGATCCCGACGGTGACGCCCCCCGCCTCCAGCGCCCCCTGGCAGGCCGCCTCCATCACCCCGCCGAGGCCCCCGGTGATCAGCACGTGACCGTCCTCGGCGATCTTTCTCCCCAGCTCCCTCGCGAGGGAGCACCTCCTCTCCTCGTACTCTCCGGCTCCGACTACTGCGACCTGCAAAAAAACTCCTCCACGCGAGGCTATTATTAGGCCGGGGGGAACTTATGGGTTGTGACCGCCTTCTCGAGGCTCCGGCCGGAGATCCGGGGGATGCTCGCCCGCCAGGGGATAGCGGAGCCGACGGTGCCCCAGGAGAGGGCGATCCCCCTGATCCTGGCAGGAGACCACCTCCTCCTCATCGCCCCCACTGGGACCGGCAAGACCGAGGCTGCCGCACTGCCCCTATTCCACAGGATCCTCCGGGATAAGGCCAGGACCCGGGATGGCTCAGCCAGGCGAATTGGTGAGATGGCGACGAGGAGGAGCCGCATAATTGGCGAGGAGAGGGGCTTTCTCGGAGTAGGCGAAGCGATGGGGGGGGAGACGAGGGAAGGGCATTGGCGGGAGAGAGACGGCCCCGGCGCGGACGAGGGTGAGGCCTCCGGCCGGATCTTGGCGATCTACGTCACCCCCCTCCGGGCCCTCAACAGGGACATGCTCTCTCGCCTCCGGTCCTGGGGCGAGGAGCTGGGGGTCTCTGTCGCCGTCCGCCACGGCGATACGACCCAGGCCGAGCGGCGGGCCCAATCCTTGCGGCCTCCAGACCTTCTCATCACGACGCCGGAGACCCTCCAGGTGATGCTGACGGGCAAGCGGCTCCGGGCGAACCTCCGGGGCGTCAGGACCGTAGTCATCGACGAGGTCCACGAGCTGGCGGCCTCAAAACGAGGGTCCCAGCTCGCCGTCGTCCTGGAGAGGATGACGGAGGTGGCGGGAGAGTTTCAGAGGGTGGGCCTCTCCGCGACCGTCGGGTCGCCGGAGGCCGTCGCCGAGTTCCTCGTCGGCCCCCACCGAAGGTGCCGGATCGTCCAGGCCGACGTTGAGCGGGAGGCGAGGTTCCGGGTGACATCCCCCCAGCCAACAGGCGGCGACTACGCCCTCGCAAAAGAGCTGGAGTGCGACCCGAGCCTCGCATCCCAGATCCGATCGATCAGGGAGGCGGTGTGGGCGGAGAGAAGTCTCGTCTTCGTCAACACCCGCCAGGCCGCCGAGGTCCTGGGGTCGAGCTTCAGGATCCTCGGCGAGAAGATCGGGGTCCACCACGGGAGCCTATCCAAAGAGGCGAGGATCGAGGCGGAGGAGGCCTTCAAGGCGGGAAGGCTCCGGGGGCTGATCTGCACATCTTCGATGGAGCTGGGGATCGACATCGGGGACGTGGAGCATGTCATCCAGTACAGCTCCCCGAGAGAGGTCTCCCGCCTAGTCCAGAGGGTGGGAAGGTCGGGGCACCGGGTGGGGAGGACCTCGGCGGGGACGATCATCGCCACATCCCCCGACGACGTCGCCGAAGCCGCCGCCATAGCGAGGAGGGCGAACTCTCGGGAGCTGGAGGGGACGAGGCTCCACGAGAGGCCGAAGGACGTCCTGGCAAACCAGCTGGTGGGTCTCGCCCTCGACTTCGGCGAGATCGGCCTCGAAAGGTGCTTTGAGATCGTCACCAGGTCCCGCCCCTTCCGGGACCTCTCCTTCCCGGAGCTGGAGGAGGTGGTGGCGGAGATAGCCGACCATCGGCTCGTCTTCATCGACGGTGGGGTCCTCCGGAGGAGGCGGAAGTCATGGCAGTACTACTACCAGAACCTCTCGATGATACCCGACGAGAAGAGGTACCGGGTCTACGACGTCGTCGGGAGGAAGCCCGTAGGGACCCTCGACGAGGCCTTCGTCGTCAACTTCGCCGAGCCGGGGGCGACCTTCGTCTCCAGGGGGGAGATGTGGGAGATCGTGGAGGTCGTCGACGAGGAGGCGGAGATCAGGGTCGGACCCATCCACCGGGGGGGCGAGATCCCCTCCTGGTCGGGGGAGGAGATCCCCGTCCCCTGGGAGGTGGCCCAGGAGGCGGGAGAGATCCGGGGCCGGGTCGCCCGCCTCCTGGAGGGGGCGGGCGTTGGAGAGGAGGAAGGGGGCGCCGATGGGAAGGGTGGGGAGGCGGCGGCCCTGGCCTTCCTGATGGAGAGCTACCCCGTCGACGGTGAGGCGGCTTCGGCCTTCGTGAAGATGATAAAAAGCCAGCTAGCGGCCCGGCTTCCGGTCCCCGACGACCGAACGATAGTCGTCGAGGGGGATGGGGCCTACATCACCATCAACGCCTGCCTTGGCCACCAGGCGAACGAGGCCCTGGGAAGGGTCCTGACCGCCCTCCTCTCGGCGAGGCTCGGAACCTCCGTCGCCCTAGACGTCGACCCCTATCGGATCGGCCTTGAGACGCCGGGGCAGATCCTGCCGGAGGAGGTGGCAGCCCTCCTCGCCGGGACGGACCCGGACCACCTCGCCCCGATCCTGGAGAAGACCCTCAAGAACACGTCACTATTCACCTGGAGGATGGTCCACGTCGCCCGGAGGTTCGGGGCCCTCCGGCGGGACCTCGACCGGGAGATGGTGAGCCTAAAACGGATCCTAGGCCTCTTCGTCGACGGCGTCATCGGCGAGGAGGCGATGAGGGAGGTTCTCTTCGACAGGATCGACGTCGACCGGGCGAGGGAGGTCTTGGAGGATCTGAGGGGGGGGAGGATCGCCATCACCACCTCCTCGGCGAGCCCCATCGGCGCCGAGGGGAGGCGGGGGGGGAGGGACGTGACGACCCCAGAGCGGGCCGACGGCGCCGTCATCGACCTCCTCAAAGACCGGATCATGAACGACCGGGTTATCCTATTCTGCGTCCACTGCAAGGGCTGGAAGTCGCTGCGGATGGTCAAGAACGTCCCCGAGGTCCCCGAGTGCCCCATCTGCGGCTCCCGGATGGTGGCGGCCCTCAAGCCCTGGGAGGAGGAGGAGATCAGGATCGTCAAGAAGCCGGAGGGGGCTAAGACCCCCGAGGACCGGCGGAGGACGAAGCGGGTCTACCGGAACGCAAACCTCGTCCTCACCTATGGCAAGGCCGCCGCCGTCACCCTCGCGAGCCGGGGCCTCGGCCCCGAGACGGCGGCAAGATTGATGCGCAACCTCCGTAAAGACGAGGCAGATTTCTACCGGGACATCCTGAAGGCGGAAAGGGAGTACGCCAGGACGAAGAGGTTCTGGTCCTAGGAGGCCCCAAAATTTAAGGTCTCCGAAGGTCTAGGATCTTATCATGCCTTTCGATCTCTTTCCGGCCGTCGACCTCCGAGGCGGAAGATGCGTCCAGCTCGTCGGCGGCGTCCCGGGCTCCGAGGTGGTATCCCTCGACGACCCCCTGGCCGAGGCGGTCCGGTGGGCCGATATGGGGTCGTCGACCCTGCACATCATCGACCTGGATGGGGCGATCCAGGGCGTTCGGATCAATGGCCCCATACTCCAGGAGATCGTCGAGACCCTCGACCTCTTCATCCAGGTCGGAGGCGGGATCAGGTCCCGGGAAGATGCGGCGTCGCTCCTTGGTCTAGGCGTCGACCGGGTGATCCTGGGGACGGCGGCCCTGGCCCGGCCCGATATGGTAAAGGAGCTGGCTTCCGACTTCGGCTCCGAGAGGGTGATGGTCGCCCTGGACGTGAGGAGAGGAAAGGTCACCACCGAGGGGTGGCAGCGGGACCTGGAGGAGGGGGCGATCGAGCTTGGGCTCCTCTTCCAGGAGCGGGGCGCAGGCTCTATCCTCTTCACCAACATCGACACCGAGGGGCAGGTCCGGGGGATCGACCCCGAGCCGACGAGGAGGCTCGTCGAGGCGGTGGAGATCCCCGTCGTCGCCGCCGGGGGGGTCACCACCGTCGAGGACCTCCTGCTCCTGCGGGGCGCTGGGGCGGCGGGGGCGGTCGTCGGGACTGCGATATATACGGGGAAGCTCGACTTCAGGGTGGCCCTCTCAGCCCTCCTATCCTGATATTGATCCGTCGTGGAGGGTTTGTGGAGGTTTCATGGAGATCGATAGAGAGTTTGTGGAGGATGTGTGGAGGTGGAGTCGTGAGGAAGGGTGATGGAAGGTCCGAGGTCGGCGGGGCCCGGTCCGTCGTCAAATTGGACCTGGATGGCCAAGGGGACTCGGCCCTCGAATCCGGATCGGGGTTCCTCGACCACATGCTGAGCGCCCTCGCGAGGATGGGTGGGATCGACCTGTCGGCAAAGGCGGAAGGGGGGATCTCCGCCCAGAGGTCGAGGGCCCTGGGCCTCGCCCTGGGGGAGGCCATCGCCTCCGCCCTGGGGGATAAGCGGGGGATAAAAAGGTACGGCTGGGCGACGGCCCCCATGGACGAGGCCCTCGCCTCGACGGCGCTGGACCTGAGCGGGAGGGCCTACCTGGTGATGAAGGGCAGCTTCGCCGGCGACCTCGTCGGGGACCTCCCGACTCAGGACGTGGCAGCGTTTCTCTCAGCCCTGACGGAAGGAGGGCGGATCACCCTCCACGTGAGGTTTGAGGGCGAAAACGACCACCACAAGGCCGAGATCATCTTCAAGGCCCTGGGGCTCGCCCTGAAGGAGGCGATGAGAACGGAGGGAACCCTCGTCCTCAGCACCAAGGGGGTTCTCTGAACCCCTGGAATGGATCACTCGAACTCGATCGTCCCTGGTGGCTTCGGCGTCAGGTCGTATACGACCCTAGAGACCTCAGGGATCTCCCCGGTGATCCTGTGGGATATCCGCCTAAGGACCTCCCAGGGAAGTTCGAGGACGTCGGCGGTCATGGCGTCCCGAGAGGAGACCGCCCTCACCGCCACGATGTACCCGTAGGCTCGGATGTCCCCCTTGACGCCGGTCGCCTTCCCCAGGACCGCGGCGAAGGCCTGCCAGGGCAAGAACCCCTTCAGCTCCTCCTCGACGATGGCGTTGGCGATCCGGACTACCGCGAGCCTCTCTCGGGTAACCTCGCCGAGGATCCTGACGGAGAGGCCGGGGCCGGGGTAGGGCATCCGCTCGCAGATCTCCGCCGGCATCGATAGCCCCCGAGCTACGGCCCTCACCTCGTCCTTGTAGAGATCGCGGAGGGGCTCGACGATGCCCTTGAATTCCATATGGTGGGGGAGGCCTCCGACGTTGTGGTGGGATTTGATCCCCCCCTCCGACTCGATCAGGTCCGGGTATATCGTCCCCTGGATCAGATATTCGGCGCCGACCCGCCTCGCCTCCTCCTCGAAGACCCGGATGAAGGTCTCGCCCACCACCTTCCTCTTCTCCTCGGGGTCGATCACCCCCGCGAGGGCGCCCAAAAACCGGTCCTCGGCGGTGACGGTGACCAGGTTGAAGTCGGAGAACATCTCGGCGATCTTCTTTGACTCGTTCAGCCGCATAAGGCCGCTGTCGACGTAGACCGGGATCAGCCGATCTCCTATAGCCTCCCGGGCAAGAAAGGCGCAGACAGAGCTGTCCACGCCCCCGGAGAGGCCGATGACCGCCCTTCCCTCCACCTGGCGGCGAATCCCTGCGATGGCTTCATCGATGAACTGGGGGACGTTGATGCCCATAGGGGTCTTTTGGCCTATTTCGAGGATAATAGGGTTGCGGTTATCGGCGGCCCGGATTTCAGATGAAACCAACATGAACCGCACGTGAAAAATAGTCATTTAAAGGAGCGGGTGTTAGGGTATCTCAGCGGGAAGGGGAGTGGGAAAAAAAGATCGCCAGACCTCCTATGAGGATGAGAGGGCTTCTCCCTCCGCCCTCTCATCCATCGTCCCTTTTGCTCATTTGGTGATCTATTCTTCTTCCTGCCTTTTCATTCACCCATTGCGGAGACCATTTTCAGCACAGTAGTCCGGACCTTCCTGAAGACGGGGACCCAGGAGATCGCCTCCAACACGATCGAATTTCAGGAGGGCAAGGCCCCTGAGATCGAGTCCGAGGTCCGTCTCTGCATTTCATTTGTAGACCTCGCTGCCGCATTTCAGGGAGTAGCTCCCATCGAAGACGCTGGCGATGGCGGCGTCTCTCGCTTCGGTGTGACTCTCTATCTCGTATATCGCCATCCCGGAGAAGTTCGATTCGGAACTAAGCCGGAGCCTCGTGCTCCTGACCTCGGCCTGGCCGGTGGTGTTGAGCCGGTCGGCGCGAAGGTACCGCTCCCAGATCATCGAGCCTCTCTTCTCATCCATGCAGAGGTGGCTTGCGCTCCAGCCGGAGTCGAAGCCGATGGATCGACCCAGGGGGAGGGCCAGGGCCGTCGGGGTCCGGACGGCTTCAAAGGACCGCTCCATCTTCATCCTGGTGGTCCTGTAGCTGAGGACCTCCTCCGAGGCGTACCTTCCCGAGCCGTGCTCAGCGAAGCTGAGGGTTGTTCCGACTATCGCCCTCACCGGCGTCGCGACCCGTCCCTGCCGCTCAAACTGGTCGCAGGATATCCTCACCTGGTTCACTATCAGGTGGGGCCCCCTATTGGTGGTAAACCTCCGCCGGACGGAGACGAAACCCTCCCCGGAGACGTCCCCCTCCACCTCCGCGACGAAGTTCTGCTTCACCATCTTCATCACGACGACGATCTGGCCGTATTCTCCCGGAAGGAGGGTCCCTATCGTCCAGACGTTATTGGTCCCGGGGTCTGGCGGCGGGTCCGCCGAGATGATGGTCATCCTCGGATCGTACTCCTCCTCGATCACGAGGTTTGTTATCGGCTCCAATAGATCGTTGCCGTAGGTTATGGTGTAGGTGATCTTGCCGTTCTGGCTTATCCTGCTCGGCTTTCCCTCCTTCTCGTTGGGTCCCTCGTTCGGCTCGAAGCTGGCGATCATGCCGTTTATGTTGAAATAGTCAAATAAGCAAATCCCATGTCCTTTAACATATAATCTTATATAAATTTGAACTATCTGGAGGTTTTGATTCGATTCTTCTTGCCACTCACCCAGTACCATTTCTCCAAAAGTCTTATTGCCTATTTGTTTTTTGTATTCTAACTCGAAGGCGTCGAGATCGTGCCATTGATTAAATGGCCAACCACTTTTTCCCAACTCATCAGGCCTTGCATAAAATTTGACGTCATAGCCGCTCTTACTGCTCCACTTTCCATCGCCATCACCATCTAAGTAGAGATCTATACCGATCGTCGCATTTGCAGTAAGCAGTTTCATTTGAAAACAAAATTCGTCCAAATCGTCGAACGATAAAGGCTCCTGTAGATCTATTTTAATATTTCTTATATTTTGATCATAATCCAATCGAGCAGAATAAGCTCCATGAAAACTGTCCCCACCAAATGGTTGCCCTTTGCCCCCAATATCGTATTTAAGGCCGAAAGATCCCATTACCGTCGTAACTGTCGAAGAGAGCATAATAACTAGACATAATATAGTTAGAAGTTTCATGATCCATTATTGAGGGCACTCTAGTATAAAAACTAATCTGTTTTGCCAGGTCTTCTCGCCCATTAACTCTTAAAAATCTGCCATGTACCAGTTTCCTCTCCCCCTATCCCACCCCCGAACGCCTATACGAGTTTCACAGGCGGTTCACATAACCGAGACGATAAAAAATCGACTAACAGGGACCCAACATGAAAAATAGGTATTTAAATTTCCCAGGCCAGGCTTCGGTTGTCGGATGGTTTGCTGAAGATGCGCTGAAAATGTAGGTGATTGAGCATGGTAGGGGGGTTGGTTACGACTAAATTGGGGGAGGATTCCCTGAGAAGTTTCGCGAGGGAGGCGCTCGTCAAGGAGAACCTTCCTTACGTCATGGGGACGATCTCTCTCCTATTGATGGTCCTGGCGACGGCGGTCTCCTCCGCCAACGCCGCTGGCATCGCGACTATTCAAAGCACAAGCTCTGGCACGGCTTATTCGTCCATCACTTGGTCGGGGTACGGTCTCCCGGCACCCGGTCCTGATGGGGCTTATTACCATCCCGGAAGCTTCAGCTACAACTTCTGGCCCGAGGTGCCGCTCGATGATGGCAAGGACCGCCATGCACACGGCACCTGGGGAAGCAGCAGGTACAGCAGGAGCTGGTACAATCAGCAGCCTGTGGCGACTGACCTCTATCCGGACGCTGCTGGGCCCGCAACGGCGGGGACGGCCGTCACCTGGACCGCCAGGGCGACCGACCCCGACGGCGACGCCATCCTCTACAAGTTCTGGCTTAAAGGCCCGTCGACGGGCTGGGCCTGGATAGATATGACGGGATGGACGACGAGCAACCGCTGGACCTGGAGGACGGTCCCATCGGACGCCGGGACGAGCTCGGTCTGCGTCAGCGTAAAGGACGGGCGGAATGCCGGCCCCGACGGCTCCAAGTGCAGCCTGACGAGAGAGTTCACCGTCGCCCTCCCCAGGACGAACGGGCCGCCGACGGCGACGGGCCTCGCCCCCGACGGGGGAAGCCCCCTCGTCGCGGGGTCTTCGGTCACCTGGACGGCGACGGCCAACGACCCCGACGGGGACCAGATATACTACCGGTTCTGGCTGAAGGGCCCCTCCACCGGGAACGCCTGGAGGGATATGACGGGATGGACGGCGAGCAACAGGTGGACCTGGCAGACGACCGCCTCCGACGTGGGGACGAGCCAGGTTAACGTCTGGATCAGGGACGGAAACCACGCCGGATACGACAGCTGGGACAGCTACCAGGTGAGGGAGTTCCAGGTGGCGGCCCCCCGAGCGAACGGGCCGCCGACGGCGACGGGCCTCACCCCCAACAGGGGAAGCCCCCTCGTCGCGGGGTCTTCGGTCATCTGGACGGCGACGGCCAACGACCCCGACGGGGACCAGATATACTACCGGTTCTGGCTGAAGGGCCCCTCCACCGGGAACGCCTGGAGGGACATGACGGGATGGACGGCGAGCAACAGGTGGACCTGGCAGACGACCGCCTCCGACGTGGGGACGAGCCAGGCGAACGTCTGGATCAGGGATGGAAACCACGCCGGATACGACAGCTGGGACAGCTACCAGGTGAGGGAGTTCACCATAACCTGGTGAGCGGTCCGCCATCGGAGAGATCGGCAGAATAAGCCGATTCTGCCAGCCGATCTGGCGATGATACAACCCCGCGAAAAGAGGTCTGCAAAACTCAGGGAACGCGCCCGGAGGATCTCCGCCTCCCGGCATCAATATGATCCAGATCTCCCCCAAGGGAGGGGAGGATGAATGAAGGGGGCGTTGGGAGGGGCCCTCCCCTCCCAGCTTCACAGCACCTTGATCCTGCATCCTGGACGGGGCGGACCGGCCCCATCTCTTCTGTCGTCATGGTCTTTTGTTTCTTCTCTAGCCGACCCAAGAGACCATCCACCCCCCGTCTCTCCGCCAAACTGATCAGAAGATTTAAGATGTGAGAGCAACACCGATAGGAAGGGGACGAGATTGCGCATCGAAATCACAGCACTTTTGGATCAGGACGTCTACACCCAGCGGGGGATCTTCGTCGGGAGGGTCGACGACGTGGTCCTCGATCCGGATGTGGGCGAGGTGAGCGGCCTTGCCCTCGGGAACGTCAACAAATCCTTCCTCGACCTGAAGGGGAAGGGTATCATCATACCCTACCAAGGGGTCACCGCCGTCGGAGATATCGTAATCACCAAGCACTTCGGGACCATATCTTACAGCGATGACGAGAAGGTCTGAAAGCCGGGAGGTTTACGCCGACCTCAGAGTCCGCCCCCCCCTGGTGGTGCGGGCCGACGGAAGAGGCTTTGGAAAGCTCCTCCGGGAGGCGGATAAGCCCTACGACCTCGACTTCGCGAGGGCGATGGCGAAGGCGGCGAGAAGGTTCTTCGAGGAGTCAAGCCTCGACCCCGCCATCGCCTTCACCTTCTCCGACGAGGTCAACCTCCTCTTTCCGGAGGCTCCCTTCAACGGCCGGCTGGAGAAGATCGACTCAGTGGTGGCGGGGTCCCTCTCGGGCCACCTATCCCTCGCCCTCGGGAGGGCCGTCGCCATGGACGCGAGGTCGATCCCCCTCTGCCCCGGCGAGATATGCGAGTACTTTGCAGAAAGGCAGGACGAGGCCTGGAGAAACCACGTCTTCTCCAGCGGCTTCTACGCCCTCGTCGCCGACGGCCTCGCCCCCGACGAGGCGATGGGGCAGCTCCGGGGAATGAAGGAGGCCGAGATCCACGAGACGCTCTTTGCGCGGGGGACAAACCTCGCCAAGAGCCCGGCGTGGCAGAGGCGAGGGATCCTGATCCGCCGGGTCCGGATCGATGGAGAAGTGGAAGGTGTGATCGAGGGCGCCGGCGATGGAGGGAGAGGAGGGAAGGAGAAGAGGGAGAGGATGAAGATCATCGAAGACTGGGAGCCTCCCCTCTTTCGGTCGGTGGAGGGAAAGCGCCTCCTCGACGGGACGATTCGGCATATTTAGGAGCGGAAGATCATGTTCTTGGATGAGAAGGGAGAGGAAGAGGGGAAGAAGGAGACGGCGAAGCCCAAGCAGTTCATCCCTCGGGCCGTGGGCCAGAAGGTGACGATCAGGCTTCTGGACGGAAGGCCCCTGATAGCGAAGCTTGAGTCGCAGAACAACTACGAGCTCCTCTTAGACCTGGGGAAGGGAAAGAAGATGATAGTATTCAAGCACGCCATCGGCACCCTGGAGTACGAGGCTCAGGACGAGGGCAGGTGAGGGGCCTTCTACCAACCACCTGACCGTCGGAGCCTCCGGCCCAGGGCACCCGAGATCTCGGCCCACTCGATCTCGTGGACGCCCTCGCTGTCGTGGATGATGCATCTGCCGAAAGGCGACGGCTCCCCCCTCTCGAACTCCTCGTACTTCCGGACCAGCTCGATCGCCTCTCTGATCTCGAAGATCTGCCTTCTTTTGAGAAGCTCGGCTAGCTTCGTGGCCTCCTCTGAGCTTATCTCGCCTCCGATCCCCCGGCACTCTGACCACCGGAGGCGGCCGTCATCCAGGTAAAAGGGGTAGGTTTCGCAGAGGAGGGGCCTTCTCCCGTAGATCCGGCACCCGCCTTCCGAAAAGTAGCGGCAGTCCCGGCCCGTTTTTCTCAAACGCCACTCCAGGGTGTGAAAGTTCCCTCCGGAATCCCACTCCCCCTCGAGGGGCGGCTCCGCCGCCTCCAGCCACCCTTCGCCCGTCTCGCCCATGATCGCCCTGATCTCTAAGGGGAAGACGGCGACGGTGTTCTCCTCGCCCCGGCAGCATTCGCCGCACCGCTGGCAACGAAAACCGAATCGCCTTATATCGCGGGCGACGATCTCTGTCGAGAGCCGCTCGGCCCTCTCCAGCTGGAGGGCCAGCTCCGCCAGCATCTCCTCGATCTCAGCCCGGTTCACCTGCTCCGATCCCCGTACGTCATCTCCGCTCCCTGCAGACCTCGATGAAGTTCTCGAGGAGCCGGATGCCCCCCTCGGTGTGGACGACCTCGGGGTGCCACTGGACTCCGTAAAGAGGCCGCGTCTCATGCCTCATCGCCTCGATCTCGCAGACCTCGGACCGCGCCAGCACCCGGAACTCCGGCGGTAGCCTCACCACCTGGTCGGCATGGGAAGCCCAGGTCTTTACCTTTGGGGGGAGGCCCTTCAGGATCTCGTCCTCCTCCAGCACCTCCACCACCACCTCCGCATACCCGCCGATGGAACCCTTCTCAACTCTTCCCCCGAAGGTCTCGGCCATCACCTGGAGGCCCAGGCAAATCCCGAGGATCGGTATCTTCAGCCTCTTCAGGTACTCGGAACAGTTTCCAGCCCGGTCAAGGGTCGGGCCGCCGCCGAGGATCAGGCCGTCGGCCTCGATCTCCTCCGGTGGCGTCAGGTTTGAGATCATCCTCGCAGAAACCAGGTCCCTTATGCTCCGATGAATCAGGTGGTTGAACTGACCGTAGTTGTTTACTACCAGAACGGACATCTTCACCCCGGCGTATATCTGCCATTAGATGATAAACCTTACACAAACCGCCCCTCCCTTCTGCCTCTGGCCTGAAGAGATCATAAAAGCTTCGAGATATCTTCGGGCCCCGCGAGAACGGTGATCCCCGGGATCCTCCCAAGCCGTTCTATGTTCTCCCTATCCAGGGGGCGGGTCACGAAGGAGATCTCGGCCCTCCTGATGGCGCCCTGGGGGCAGAGGTCCCTGCAGATCCCACAGCCGTCGCACCTCACAAGGTCGATCTGCGCGGCGATCGCCCCCTTCGGGCACGCCTCCCGGGGCTCGCAGACCTCGCAACGGATGCAGAGATCCCTGTCGATGGTGTAGGGCGGCTCGGTCTCCGACCTCTCCAGAACGTCGGTGGGGAGGACGTAGACGGGAACCCCCGCCTTGTTCGCCAGGGCCACGGCGTTCGTCGGGAGGCTGTCGGCTATTCCGCAGACGATCTTGGCTACGGTGTTGGCCGTCGCCGGCGCGACGATCAATAGGTCGAACTTATTCATCATGAACCTCCCGGCCTTGGGGCTGCTCGCCCCCTCCTCCCGCTCAAAAAACAGCTCCTCCAGATATCCCCCGCCCGAGATCTCAGAGAGCTTGTCGAAGAGGCCGTACATCCTCGCGACCTCCTCTCCGGCCCGCGAGACGAAGGTGCAGACCCGGTTCTTCCGTGAGACCTCCCCCATCGCCGCCACGCTCTCGGCCAGGTAGTGGCCGGCCCCCGTGACGGCCCAAGCGACGTTCTTCATAGATCCGCTCACCCCTCCCGACGATATGGACCCACGGCTTCGGCGGCTTATCACCCCAGCGGTCGAACTCCAAAACGAAAATATATAAAACATCATCACAAATAGGTGAAAGGGACTGGCTTCGATGTCAGCCCAGGGGAGAACGAACAAATGACTCAACACTTCGAAAAAGCCCTCATCGGAGAGGCGCTGGTGGGAGAGGGGCCCGAGGTCGCCCACATAGACCTCGTCATCGGGAGAAAGGGAAGCGCGGTGGAGCAGGCCTTCGTCACCGCCCTCGCCTCGCCGAGGATGGGCCACACACCGCTCCTCGCGGTCCTGGAGCCAAACCTCATCCCCAAGCCCGCCACCCTCATGGTGAACAAGGTGACTATCACGAACGCCAGCCAAGCCCTTCTGATCTTCGGCCCGGCCCAGGCGGCGGTGGCCCAGGCGGTGATGGACTCGGTGGCCGACGGGACGATCCCGGAGGGGGATGCTGAGGACCTGCTGATCATCGTCTCGGTATTCATCGAGTGGGACGCCGAGGATAAGAAGAAGGTTCGCGACTACAACTACAGGGCCACAAAGCTCGCCATCGAGAGGGCGATGGGAGGCGAGCCTACGGTCAAAGAGGCCCTTGCAAAGAAGGACTCGGCGAAGCATCCCTTCGCCTGAGAAAGTTTCAGGATTTCATATCCGATCCATCGGCCTATGAGATGCTCCACCCGGGTCGGCGCGAGAGAGGTGGTCTGTCGCTGACCACGGTGGATGCTTTTGGGGATCGGATCCTCGTTGGTCTTCGGGCGGCTCTTCGGCGCCTGCCTCTCCGGGAGGTTCTGCCATCCGACAAACTTTACTGTCAGGAGATGGTAAATTATTGAGTTGTAGATCCATACGCGACTTACATCCAGTTCATGTGAAACGAGGTTCGCAGCATCTAGCACCGACGAGACTCTGATGTGAAAAATAGATACTTAAAAGCCCAAATCGACGGATCAGACAGAAGACGAATTTGTCGGTCAAAGATTGGAAGGTGTTCGATATGATAGATCCCTCATCGAAGGCGGTAGCCTGGGACAGACTGAAGAATGCCCCCGGCGATATCTTGGAACGGAGCCAGAAAGGCGCGCTACGCCTGGCTCTGGCGCTGCTGATCATTGGAATGTTTCTGACTTCGGCGGCTGTGGCCGACGTTCCGCCGACCGCCGGAGATCTCACTGCGGACAAGGGAAGCCCCCAGGAGGTTGGAACCACCATAAAGTGGACCGCCAGCGCATCCGATGCAGATGGTGACCCTATCATCTACAGGTTCTACCTGAAGGGACCATCTACAGGCGATGCGTGGCAGCAGGTCCAGGACTGGTCGGCCACCAACTCCTGGGACTGGACACCATCCCAAGCCGGAAGCTACGAGGTGAACGTCTGGATCAGGGACGGGAACAACGCCGGACCTGACAGCTGGGACGCATTCAAGGTAACGCCCTTCACCGTGAACCCGGCTCCGGCCCCGAACCAGCCGCCTGTGGCAGACTCCCTCGACCCGAACGCTGCGAGCCCCCAGGATGCCGGCACTCCCATCATATGGACCGCCAGCGCATCTGATGCCGATGGAGACACCATCCTCTACAAGTTCTTCCTCAAGGGTCCTGCCACATCCAACAACTGGGTCGAGACGAGAGGGTGGGACGCCTCTCCAACATGGACCTGGACCACTTCTGCCGCTGACGCGGGTGCAAACCAGGTCAACGTGTGGGTCCGGGACGGTAACCACGAGGGGCCAGGAGGATACGACTCGTTCAAGGTCGCTGACTTCGTCATAAATGCGCCAAACCAGCCGCCTGTGGCAGACTCCCTCGACCCGAACGTCGCGAGCCCCCAGGATGCCGGCACTCCCATCATATGGACCGCCAGCGCATCTGATGCCGATGGAGACACCATCCTCTACAAGTTCTTCCTCAAGGGTCCTGCCACATCCAACAACTGGGTCGAGACGAGAGGGTGGGACGCCTCTCCAACATGGACCTGGACCACTTCTGCCGCTGACGCGGGTGCAAACCAGGTCAACGTGTGGGTCCGGGACGGTAACCACGAGGGGCCAGGAGGATACGACTCGTTCAAGGTCGCTGACTTCGTCATAAATGCGCCAAACCAGCCGCCTGTGGCAGACTCCCTCGACCCGAACGTCGCGAGCCCCCAGGACGCCGGAACACCCATCAAGTGGACCGCTGCCGCCTCGGATCCAGACGGCGATCCCATATCGTACAAGTTCTTCCTCAAGGGACCGTCAACGGGCGACGCATGGCAGCAGGTCCAGGACTGGTCGGCAACGAACTTCTGGGACTGGGTACCAGCCCAGCAGGGTGACTACGAGGTGAACGTTTGGGTCAGGGACGGAAACCACGCCGCCCCCGACAGCTGGGACGCCTTCAAGGTAACACCATTCAAGGTGAACCCAGCCCCCGCGGCTAACCAGCCCCCGACGGTCACCAGCCTCACGCCAAACCCGACGAGCCCCCAGAACGTCGGAACACCCATCAAGTGGACCGCTGCCGCTTCGGATCCAGACGGCGATCCCATATCGTACAAGTTCTTCCTCAAGGGACCGTCAACGGGCGACGCATGGCAGCAGGTCCAGGACTGGTCGGCAACGAACTTCTGGGACTGGGTGCCGGCCCAGCAGGGAGACTACGAGGTGAACGTATGGGTCAGGGACGGAAACCACGCCGCCCCCGACAGCTGGGACGCATTCAAGGTAACACCATTCAAGGTGAACCCAGCCCCCGCGGCTAACCAGCCCCCGACGGTCACCAGCCTCACGCCAAACCCAACGAGCCCCCAGAACGTCGGAACACCCATCAAGTGGACCGCTGCCGCTTCGGATCCAGACGGCGATCCCATATCGTACAAGTTCTTCCTCAAGGGACCATCTACAGGCGATGCGTGGCAGCAGGTCCAGGACTGGTCGGCAACGAACTTCTGGGACTGGGTGCCGGCCCAGCAGGGAGACTACGAGGTGAACGTATGGGTCAGGGACGGGAACAACGCCGGACCCGACAGCTGGGACGCATTCAAGGTAACACCCTTCACCGTGAACCCGGCTCCGGCCCCGAACCAGCCTCCGACGGTAACTAGCCTGACCCCGAACCCCGCCAGCCCTCAGAACGTTGGAACTCCAATCAAGTGGACGGCGGTGGCATACGACACCGACGGTGATCCCATATCCTACAGGTTCTACCTGAAGGGACCATCTACAGGCGATGCGTGGCAGCAGGTCCAGGACTGGTCAGCCACGAACTTCTGGGACTGGGTCCCAGCCCAGCAGGGTGACTACGAGGTGAACGTATGGGTCAGGGACGGAAAACACGCCGGACCCGACAGCTGGGATGCATTCAAGGTAACGCCCTTCACTGTGAACCCGGCTCCGGCCCCGAACGAGCCGCCGAAGGTCACAAGCCTCGCCCCGGACAAAGCGAGCCCTCAGAACGCCGGGACGACGGCGGTCTGGACAGCCAGCGCGACGGATACCGATGGCGACGCCATATACTACAGGTTCTTCCTGAAGGGACCGGCCACGTCGAACAACTGGGTAGAGAAGAGGGGCTGGAGCACCACCCCCACCTGGTCGTGGACGACGACCGCCGCTGACGAAGGTAACAACCAGGTCAACGTATGGATAAGGGACGGAAACCACGCTGCCTCCGACAGCTGGGACGACTTCAAGGTTGTCGACTACGTGGTGACGGGACCTAACCTCCCACCGGTCTTCAACTCGCTGACCCCCAACCCGACGAGCCCCCAGAACGTCGGCGCCACCATAAGGTGGACGGCGGACGCCACCGACCCCAACCCGGGGGACGTCGTCCAGTACAAGTTCCACCTGAAGGGCCCGTCCACTGGCGGAGCGTGGCAGGTAGTCCAGGAATGGAGCACCAAGAACTGGTGGGACTGGAAGCCATCGCAGCAGGGCGACTACGAGGTCAACGTATGGATAAGGGACGGAAAGCACGCAGGAGCTGACAGCTGGGATGCCTACAAGATCACCCCCTTCAAGGTGAACCCGGCTCCTACGCCCAACAGGCCCCCGACGGTCACAGCCCTCACTCCCAACAGGCCGAGCCCCCAGATAGCCGGGGCGACGATCACCTGGACGGCCACCGCCAGCGATCCCGATGGTGATCCCATCCTCTATCGATTCTGGATGAAGGGGCCCGCCACCGGGAACGTCTGGAAGGTCGTCAGGGACTGGTCCAACAGCCGAACCTGGACCTGGTCGACCTCCCCGGGAGACATCGGGCAGTATGATTTCTGCGTCTACGTCCGGGACGGAAAGCACCAGCCTGCAGGCCGCTACGACGACTGCACTGGGTACAGAGGCTATCACCTAATCACCATCAGACCGCCCAACCAGCCTCCAGTGGCCACGGCCCTCCTGCCGAGCTGGTCGAGCCCCCAGGTGGCAGGATCGACGATCACCTGGACGGCCTTCGCCGCGGACCCGGATATGGACCTCCTCTTCTTCAAGTTCTGGCTGAGGGGGCCCGCCACCGGGAACGTCTGGAAGGTCGTCAGGGACTGGTCCAACAGCAATATATGGACCTGGTCCACATCCTCCGGCGACGCTGGCCTCTACGACGTCTACGTCTACGTCCGGGATGGGAAGCACAACCCACCCACGAGTTACGACAGCTCCAAAGGATACGGAGGATACCTGCTGACGGCTCCCGTCCCGGTGAACCGACCGCCGGTGGTCACCGCCATCGCCCCCAACAGGCCGAGCCCCCAGACCTCCGGGGGGACGATCACCTGGACCGCATCAGCGAGCGATCCCGATGGCGACCCCATCCTCTATCGGTTCTGGTTTAGGGGCCCCTCCACCGGGAACGCCTGGAAGGTCGTCCAGGACTGGTCCAACAGCAGGACCTGGACCTGGTCGTCGGCCTCCGGTGACGCCGGCCTCTACGACGTCTACGTCTACGTCCGGGACGGAAAACACGAGCCTGCCACCAGGTACGACAGCGCCGTGGGCTTCGGCGGCTACCAGCTGACGCCTCCCGTGACCATCAACCGTCCTCCGACGGTGACGGCCCTTTCACCCAGCAGGCCTAGCCCGCAGACGGCGGGATCAACGGTGGCCTGGACGGCAACCGCCTCAGATCCCGATGGCGACCCCATCGTCTATCGGTTCTGGCTTAGGGGCCCCTCCACCGGGAACGCCTGGAAGGTCGTCCAGGACTGGTCCAACAGCAGGACCTGGACCTGGGCATCGGCACCCGGTGACGCCGGTGAGTATAGCCTCTACGTCTACGTCCGGGATGGCAAACACGAGCCCGCCACCAGGTACGACAGCGCCACAGGCTACAGCGGCTACCAGCTCATCAGATCCTGGGGGATCTATCAGCTCACCTCCGGGGACGCTGCCCAGGACAGGCCATCCCTGGTGAGCTCCGCCGATGGCCACCTCTTGGCCTATCAGTCCTGGGAGGCGGGAGACTCGTACAACGGCGACATATTCCTCAAGATGTTCGACCTCGGCTGGAGCGAGATCCAGAAGGTCAGGGCTACGACCGATCCTGCCTACCAGGACACCCCTTCGGCGATCTTCGCCGACGGGTACTACTACGTAGCCTACGTATCCGATGAGACGGGCAACTGGGACATCTTCGTGAAGAAGTACGACAGAAATTTGAACCTCATCGAGACCAAGAGGCTGACCACCTCCCCGACAGACCAGGATAGCCCATCCCTCATTCGGGTGGGGAGCGACTTCTACCTCGCCTACCAATCCTGGGAGACGGGCTCGACCTTCGGCGGGGACATCTTCGTCGAGCGGTTCAACTCCGCCTGGACGCCGTTGAGGAAGGTGAGGGTGACCAACGAGGCGAGCTACCAGGACAAGCCGTCGATCGCCCTCGGCGCCGACGACAGGATATACGTAGCCTACGCCTCCGATGAGTCTGGAAACATGGACGTCTTCGTCAGGAAGTACGACAGAAATCTCAACTCCCTCGAGCCGAAGAGGAGGATCACCACCAGCTCATCGAACCAGGACCACCCATCCCTCATCATCCAGAACGGCGAGCTCGACCTGGTCTACAGCTCCGATGAGGCTGGGAGCTACGACCTGTATCTGGAGAGGTTCAACCCCGGCTGGAGCCCCATCGAGAGGGTCAGAGTGACAGGGACCCCCGGCGACGAGGTTTACCCGTCCCTCTCGTTCAGCCCCTCTGAAGGCATCCTCTGGGTGGCTTACGTCCTCCAGGACGGCGTTGGTGGCAATATATTCGTCCAGCCGGCGGCGTCCCTCGATTTGATGGCCAGCTGCTGGGCATCCATGGATTTCAGTGCCACAAGGGCCAATAGCCCCTTCACCCTGACCGTAAAGTTCTACGGCCCTTCCGGGGCGCTCACCGATCCGACAAGCCTGAGGCTGACCTGGAGCCCCGCTGACGCCCACCTCACCGGCAGCACCCTCCGGAAGGTCTCGACGGGGACCTACAGACTCGACTCCAGGCTCGGATCGCCGGGTCCCAAGACCTTCACCGTCAGCGCCACAGTAGGAGGCTGCCGCGCGGAGAGCGCGGTGACGGTCCTGGTGGCCTGAGCCAGCCACCCCCCAGGTAGTCGACCCCCGGGGTCGTCGGCATCTATCGCGCCGCCGACCCCATACCGCTTTTTAAGCCGAATGGCCCCCAAAGCTCCATCACCTAAAGGGGGCTTATGGTAAAGATCGGTCGAAGACGGTGACGTACAGCCGCTCGTTGTAATCCTCTATCGCCCCGAAAGCCGCCCAACCGGAGTAGATGTAGAGGGCGAGGATCAAAGGGGCGAGGATCAAGCTCGATGCCTGGAAGATCTCGCCGAAAACCATGGGGCCGAATCCCCGGAGGGTGAAGAAGGCCCCGAGGAGGAGGACGTCTACGATGATCATCATCGCGCCTCTGGCCACCCTGCCCCCGTAGATGAGGCCGCCCCCCGCAAAGAGGAGGAGGACCAGCGTCATTCCCACCCATTTCTTCTTCCGCTCCAGCTCGTAGAAGAGAGCCTTCTCCATCTCCGGCATCCTCTGGGCGTTATCCCATATGATCTGGAACTTCTCGTCTTCTCTCATGCTAAAGGCCTCGTTCTCAATGAGTCATATCCATTTAAAGGTTAGAGCATATCCTCAACCTGCGAAAAGTATTTTTATAACATTATGCGTAACAGATATATAACTACAATATATATCAACTAATAGGTCAAATTGGTCAAATTAAAGGGGGAGCCATGTTAGCCCTTTCAGCGATCATAGCCGGTTCTGTCATGACAGGATACTCCGCGTACAGGATCCACGCTGCCCGGAGGGGAAAGGGCCGGAAGCTGAGGGATATGGAGGTCTTGAGGCGTCTGAACATCCCTCCCAAGAAGCAGGCCCGGGTCTGGAGCGTCCTCATGGTCCTGGGCCTCGTCCTCCTCACCCCAGGGGTGGGGCTTCTCCTAAAAAGCGATCGAACCTCCGGGGATGGTGGCGAGCCCTCGCCCTCGAGCTTCAGGCCTGCCCCCTCGGGGAGCCCCATCCTCGCCCCGCCCTCAGAGAAGATGGATAAGACGCCCCGAGACGTGGATGAGGGCGTCTCCGGCTCCCTCGTAAGCGGGGTGGCATTCGCCTCGTCGGGAGGCGGCGGCAAGAGCTCGTCATCGGGAGGAGGAGGAGGAAGGTCTTCTACCGCCTCAGCTAAGGACGATGCTGCCGAAGCCGACGAGGCTGCTGAGGTGGTTTACGATGAGGCGGAGAGATCCCCGAAGGGCAACGATTCGACCTATCGCCCGTCGAGAGCGAATGAGACCCCAGAGATCTACAAGGCGGACTCCGCCTCCGACCTCCCTAGGATCGGCGAGGACGGTGGAACAAAAACCAGATCCATCAAACCCGAGGTCTCGGAGACAAGGAGAGGGTCCGAGAACCTAAGCTCATCCTCGTCGGAGTTGGCGGAAGGCCCCGCCGCCGCGGGAGCGTCCGATAGCTCCGACGTGGAGGAGGCGTTGACCGAACCGTCCTCACCAGTGGATGAATCCGTGGTGGAAGGCGGCGGCGATGAGGTAGCAGTCCCGGACCTTTCAAGACCGACGACGGCCAAATCCGTCCCCTCCCCCAGCGCTGGAGAGACCAGAACCGAGGCGGAGGTTGCAGATGTAGCCCGAGAGAAGAGTACCGTCTCCGATGATCCGGGCCGCCTTGCGTCCGGGGCCGCCACCATACCGACCTCGGCCGAAGCGAAGACCGAATCCGCAGCAATCGACGTTGCGAGAGAGAAGAGGACCGATCCGAACGGCTCCGGGCGATCGGCGGCCGTAGGCGCTGGAGACGCCATCGAGATGGGAGCGGGGGTTGAGAGGACAGCGCCTCCGAACTTGTCGGGATCTTCGGTGGATAAAGAGGAGTTCGACCGATCCACCACCTCATCCCCAGAGGCGGATGAGGGAAGGAGCCTGGAGGAGACGCCATTAGGGCCAGAAGATCTGGATCCAGCCGCCGAGACCCATGATTCCATCAAGGCCGAAGATCCGTCGGCGATGACCACCGTTTTGGCTCTGGATCCGGGTCCCAAGGTCGAAGATGTCAAGAGGCTCCAGTTCAGGGAGGAGAACCGATCGGAGACGTTGGCGATGGGGAACCTCTCGGGAGACGAACCCAGCTTATCGGAATCCTGGGGGCTGAATGGCAGCACGGGGACGGAGGCTGGCCTGGCCCACTCCATCCGCGGGTTCGACTTCGGTGCTGAGTTCGATAATTTTGCATCCACGACCCTGCCGGGGATCGGAACCCAGAAGAATTGGACCGCAAACCCGGTGATGATGATGGAGTTTGAAAAGATCGACATCGAATCGAGCTTCCGCAGGGATTTGAGCTTCACCCCCACAAGCCCCCTCCGATGATCCGGGGGAAAGACAAACCTAAGCTCGAATCATGAAAAAACTGTCCAGAATGCGAGGAGAAATGGCAGCTGTAAAGGTGAAAATCCCAGGTGCAGTGATCGGCTCCCGCGAGCTCTCCATCCTCCTTCTCACCTTATTCCTCGCATCTGCGGCGGGCGGAGAGGACCTCTCCGCCAGGGACTGGTCGGAGATGGGAAACGCCCAGGTCAAGAGGGGAGAGTACCAGGAGGCGATCGCTAGCTACGACCGGGCCATAGCCCTGGATGGCTACAACCCCAACATCTGGTACAACAAGGGGCTGGCCCTTTCAAGCCTCGGAAGATACGAGGAAGCCCTATACTGCTACCATAGGGGGTCTAACCTCCAGCCCTTCGACCCCGACCTCTGGATCGCCAGAGGGTCAGCCCTCTCAGGCCTCGGCAGGCATGAAGAGGCCCTTGAGAGCTACAGTCGGGCCGCGGAATTCGCCCCCGGTGACGCTGACCCCTGGAAGAAACGGGGGACGGTCCTGGCCAGGCTCGGAAGACTTGAGGAGGCCCTGGCCTCGACCGAGAAGGCCCTGGAGATCGATCCCGAGGACGCCGACGCCTGGAACAGCATGGGGACGATCCTCTCCAACCTCGGCCGCCACGAAGAGGCTCTGGTATGTTACCTCCGGGCGATCGAGATAGAGCCTGAGAATCCCGACCTCTGGAACAACCGGGGCTCAGCCCTTCACCAGCTCGGCAGATATCAGGAGGCTCAGGAAAGTTATAGCTGGGCGATCGGCCTTGACCCCCTCCACGAGTACGCCTGGCACAACCAGGGGCTCCTCGTCCCCACCCTGGACGAGGAGACGGAGGAGGCCTTCGCCCTTTTGCGGGAGAGGATCTACGTCGAGACGGAGACGAGAAATGCCCTCTCGGGGGGCGAAAGGCCCGAGGATGGTGAGGATAACGAGAAGCTTACGGGCTGGAGGGGCCTTCTGATGATCGCGGCTATCGCCGCCGCCGGGATGATTTCGATCCTGGGGGGGATGGGCAGGGCCTTCCATCGAGATCCCCTATCGCCGCCCCTCAATAAGCTGATAATCTTCACAGACCGATCCCTGAGGAGGCGCAGACCATGAAAGGTGCTGCTAAGTTTGCCCTGACCCTGGCCCTCGTCGCCGCCATAGCCTCTGCCGCCCCCGACGAGGCGAAGGGAACGGTGATCGATGTCATCGCCGGCGACGTCCTGGAGGTGGCAATCGACGGGATCGATCCCCTAACCGGATCGGGGGTCGTGACGGTGAAAGTGGCGGACGTGACCGTCCCTCCGAACGGATCGGCAGAGGGGGAGGCGGCAAGAGCTTTTGCAGAATCCCTCCTCGAAAACAGGACGGTATTTTTGGACATCGACAACGAAAGTGAAGACGGCCGGGACCTCCTGGGGAGGCTCCTCGCCGTCGTCTATCTCGTCGACCCCGATGGTGAGGTGAACCTCACCCACCCCCTCAGCCGGATCCTGGTGGACGCAGGGATCGCCGAGGTCAAGGACGTGGAAGGGGACGAGTTCGATCCCGGCGACTGGTGGCGCAGAGAAGGGGAGCCAAAGACTTTCGGCGGAGCCCAGGTCGTGATCAATGAGGTGGAGGCGAACCCCCCTGAGGGAGACAAGGATCGTGAGTGGGCGGAGCTTTACAATGACGGATTCGGCGACGTCGATATCGGCAACTGGACCGTGACCACGACGGGCGGCTCCATCGTCGTCATACCTCCGGGGAAGATCCTTCCTGGAGGGGGGTTTCTGTTGGTGAGGGCCGATGGGTACTGGCTCCGGAACGAAGGCGAGATCGTGATCTTGAGAGACGACGCCGGCCGGGTGGTGGACGAAACCCCATCCTTTGACGATGAGGATGACGACGGCAACAGCTGGTCCAGGAGCCCCGACGGCGGCGAAGAGTGGGTTTTCATCGAGGCGAGCCCGGAGGGGCCCGTCCCGCCGGCAGAGCCGACGGCGGTGAAGGGCTCCGACGAGGACGATGATAACTGGCTCCTGGGAACCGGAGGCTGCGACCCTTACGGCTTGTGGGACGTCTCGGAGTTCCTCCAATAGGAAACCCCGAAGACGCCGGGTCCCTTTTGCCGAGGGACCTCGTCAGCAACCATCCAATCCCAGTTGTATCACCATCCATCTGATGAGACGGGGCTATGAGAGGATAATTCTGACCGTCCCTGGTGGTGATAGATCCGCCCGTATCCCAGATCTCAGGCATAAGCAGGAAACTTTGGCCTCGATCTCATTCGGCCTCCAGCTCCCTCGACCTCTCGAGGGCCGCCTCCGCCTCCTCGTCCCGGCCCAAGGCCTTGAGGGCGAGGGCCATGTTCTGCCAGGCGGTGGTGTACTCGGGATAGATCTCCACCGCCTTCTCGAAGCAGTCCACCGCCACCTTGGGCCTCTTCAGGGCGATGAGGCAGACACCCTTGTTGTTCCAGGTGTAAAAGTCGAATGGGTCGATGAGGATCGATTCGTCGTAACATTCTAGGGCCTCTTCATGGCGGCCCAAATTGTCGAGGGCTGCCCCCTTGTTGTTCCAGGCCCTGCCGGCCCGGGCCCCCAGGGGATCGATCTCTATCGCCCTGTCGTAGGATTCGGCCGCCTCCGCAAATCGTCCGAGGGAGTGGAAGGCGTAGCCTCTGACTATCCAGGACCGAGGGTCCCCAGGGTCCAGTTCCAGGGACCTCGCAGCCGAGTTCAGAGCCTCTTCGTGCCGGGCCAGCTCGTTCAAGGCGACGGCCCTGCCCCGCCAGCACCGGGGGTGATCGGGCTTCAAATCTAAAGCCGCATCGTAAGATTCGACGGCCTCCTGGTAGCGCGCCGCCTTCCGGAGGGCCTCGCCGAAGAGGTAACGAGCCTCGACGAAGAGGGGATCGGCCTCGATGGCCATCTCCAGAGACCTAGCCGCCTCTTCGAAGGAGCCTGAGCTGTAGTGGGCGGCGCCCTCCTTGTACAAGTCATCCGGATCTAACACGCCATCACCGCCTGGGCAGAGATGAGGAGAACCTCGATCTCGGCTGGTAGCCAGATATTTTGACGGGAACGTTGTTAAGCCTTCTCTCATCCCTTGAGGGCCTTCTCATCCCCAGAGGCCCTCCGCCCTACCGAGGGCATCGAGGACCCTCTCGGAGACGTTTGTGACGCCATCGCGGACTAGGGGGGACCCGAACCTCCAGACCGCCTCCAGGCCGCGAAGAGACCTGGCCACCAGATCTTCGAGATCGGCGAAGAAAGACGAAGGGGGGTCAGCCCCAAATCCGTAAAATTTAGCGTAGAGGATGACAACGGCAAGAACCAAAAGCAGCCCCGCAAGCTTCGCCTTCGACCAGCGCCCCATCCTCCCCCTGGGATGAGAATCTCTGGCGGGCTCTCTCCGTCGAAGCCCCCTCTTATCGGCGACGTTCCTCCGGAGGCGGTCGACCTCTCCTTCGCCCCAGAGCCTCACCCCTCGCCGTTCGGCGAGATCGGATGCCGACCTCGAAAATCCAGAATGGGGGGAGACGACGACGGAGATGCTCCCGGGATATCTATTTTGGGCTTTGACGGCCGCCTCGACGTCCTGCTCCTCGACGGTTCCGGAGGCCTTCAAGTGGATGACGTAGGTGACCTTGTGGCCCACCTCGTCGTCTCTGGTGGCGATGAGCTTCGATCCGCCGTCGACGGACCTCGCCGACCTCGATACGGTGTAGCCGTTCAGTTCGATGAGATCGGCCAAATCTTCATCGAAATCGCATCCCTCTCCGGGTTCGCAGAATCCATCTCCCTTCATCTTTGCCCCCCCCCTTCCGAAGCTTTATTGAGATTATTCGACCATTCTCCGCGGTTTAGTCCACAAAGGTAGAGCTATAGGGCCCCAAACGGTAAAGAATACCAATAGCTTATATATTATGATATTCTATGGTTATTTATAGTTGGGGCAAGGTGGGGCCTGATCCCCGGGGAGTCCGCCAGATCTGAGGCCTCCCCGTTGATCCGAAGGTGGCCTCCGTCACGGCAAGATATATATTGCCGAGCCCCAATGCGCTGTCCGGATGAACTCGGACGGTGGTGATGTTGTATGAGTTCGATGCAATCTGAGATCGCCAGCCGTCTTGTCCAGTTCCTGGACCTGGACACGGATGGGAGAAGGCGTTTCGTTCTGGGAGTAATCCTGGAAGCAGGCGAAATCACGGTAAGCTCTCTCTACAAGGCGGTCAAAGAGCAGTTCGAGACCTCGCGCAAAGTAGTGGCATCGCTATTGGGGTATATCTGTTCGAAGCTGGGAATCCTCAGTGCGCACAAGAAATCCTACCGTCTGCCAACGGTTTATGTTCTTAAAGAGGAGTACGCGGACCTCGTAAAGTCCGTCCTCAACGCCACGGCCGCCAGCCCCAGCGATTCATGACCCACGTCAAGAACGCTCCGAGAACCGCAACCACCCTGAAGGTCAGATCCAAGTCTGAGTACTGGATCAGCCGGTCGAAAGATCCCTACCTTGAGCTTATGCTCCGTCTATTTCAAGACGAAAGGACGGCCCGTCGGGGGAGGGACTTTCTCACCATGGTCGAGGAAGGGCAGCGGAAGGGCGAGCCCCTGAAGACCAAGGACTGGAAACGGTTGATGGAAGACCTCGAAGTCTCCCGATCCGCCTTCTACTTCATGAGAAACAAACTCTTGGGGGCGGGGCTGATCGCCGTCAGGTCGGGGGAGTACCGCCTATCCGGGATGTTCAGCCGGGACCTCGCCGACATGTCCCGATGGTGGTGGACAGCGGTGATGGGAAACGACCCTGAAGCTCTGTAGGCCTTGGCGACCTTAGAGGTCACAGGGCAGCAGATAGCTCCCCCATCCTCTTCTCCAGGGTCATCACGATCCGATCGTTGTCCATGTACTCCAGCCCCGCTCCGCAGAAGGGGCAGACGAAGTTGTTCTCGCTCGCCTCGTCGAAGACAAAACGGGCGCATCCTCCGACGCACGCGTAAAATATGTTCTCCTTCTCGTAGCTGAGCCGCTCCTCGAGCTTTCTTAAAAGCTTTCTCGCCTCCGACTCCAGGGCCCGATCGAGGTTATCGACGGACAAGGTCCAGAGGTAGGTGAGCCAACCGCTTTCGGGATCCCTCTCCCGCCTGTACTTGGCCAGGCGGTGCTCGTAGAGGAGGTAGAGGGTCCTCCGGACGGTGTTCAGGCCGATCCCCGTGATCTCCGCCACGTATTCGTCGGTGACCTCCTCCCCGGGCATGCAATCGACGATCTGGAGGCCCTCCTCCCCCACAAGCTTTCTAAGGTATGCGCGATATATGGGATCCTCAATCAAGACCAATAGATCACCCTTAATCCCCGGAGAACAGTTCGCGTCTCTGCAAACTATCTCCACCGGACGTTTCAGTCAACCACTTTTATATGCATCCATCCCATATAGCGATTTCCCTGGCCGACTGCCATCGATTCGAAATAATACAGAGCCCTCAAAGTCGGGGTCCTAGGTGGGCGGAGGGCGCTTCAAGCCTCGTCTGCCGGATCCTCTCGACGAAGCGCCTCTTCTTCGCGATCGAGCTCACAGCGGCCTGGTCCACCTTCACCCTCATCTCCGTGAAGTCTCGGACCGGCCCCTCGTCCACCGCCCTCTTTATGGGCGTGTAGGCCGACTCCCTGAACCGGGGCTCGAAGTCCCTCACCTCACCGTCGTCGTGGAGCTCTGCGCCCAGACCCTCCTCGACCCGACCGATGACGTCTATCTCGACCCCGGCTCCCCTCACGACTCGGACGATCTCTCCGGCGGAGGATGGAGGCGCGATGATCAGAAGGGCGTCTATCGATACCCCCAGGTAGTCGATCTCCAGCTCCTCCAGCATCTCCAGGACACGCCGGTTGACGAGCCGCCTCATTCTCTCCTCCTCAAAGATCAGCTTCACCCCGGCGGTCTTCGATATCTCTTTCGCGTCCCCCCTGATCCCCCCGTTGGTGACGTCAGTCATGGCGTGGATCTCCACCTCCGACCCCAGTAGGGCCGAAGCCGCCTCCAGGAACTTGATGTTCATCGTCTCATCGACGACGGCGTGGCGGCCGTAGTAGAGGGCCGCGGCGCAGACCGTCCCCCCGCCCGCCCCCTCGGTCATCAGGATGACGTCCCCAGGGGCGGCGTCCTTCCTCGGCGAGAGCCGGTCGGTGACCCCCACCGCCCCGACGCAGCCGGTGAGCCTGTTTCCGATGACCATGTCGCCTCCGATGCGGAGAGTGGAGCCGGTGATGAGGGGAACCCCCGTCAGCTCTCCGACCGCGGCGATCCCCGCCAGGTGGTCGAAGAGGCGGCTGACGTCGCCGTCGTCGGCCAAGTGAATGTCGGAGAACATGGCGACGGGGCGGGCCCTCATGACGTAAATGTCCCGCAGCGTCGCTCTGGTGACGTGAAAGCCGGCGAGGAAGGGGTAGTCGCTTAGGCGGGAGTGCATCCCGTCGACGGTGAGGACGATGTATCTTCCGCCGGCCTCGACGGCCCCCGAGTCGTCCAGCTGCCGGGAGTCGACGACGGCGTCCGTCTCCCCGATCACCTCGGCGATCTTCTCGTGGGCGTAGAAGTCGCCGAGGCCCCGGGAGCCAACGCCGAACTCCCCCATGGTGACCCCCGCCACCGATAGGTCGAAGACGTCGCCTTCGGGGCTCAAAGTCGACCTCGCCTCCACCAGGACGGCTTCGGCGAGCTTCTTGGCGTACGACCTTGTTATCCGGTCCCCCTTCACCTCGACGATCATCTCGACGAGCCTCTCCTCGAGGTCAGGGTCGCCCCTCAGTAATCCCCGCTTAGCAAATCCCTCCAGATCCATGGACGATGGTGGACGGCAGGGGATAAAAAAAGCTCTATCTTCGGCCGAAGATCTTCTCCAGCTCCGCCGGAGATAAGGTGACGGCCGTCGGCCGGCCATGGGGGCAGGTCCGGGGGCTCGCGCAGGAGGAGAGGGCCCGGAGGAGGTCGTGCATCTCCTTCCAGCCCATCTCGTGGCCGGCCTTGATCGAGCCCCGGCAGGCGAGGAGCTTCAGGATCTCCTCCTTCGCCGTCGCCTCCGTCCCCACCTTCCCTAGGGCGAAGAGGTCCATCAGGACGTCGTGGACGGCTCCCGGGCTATCGAGCCTCCAGCCGATCGCGGGGACGGACCGGACGGTGTAGGCGTTCTTGCCGAAGGGCTGGACGTCGAAGCCCATCTCCGCCAGCGTCGAGCCCCACTCCTCCAAGAGAACCACCTCCTTCGGCGAGAGCTCCAGGGTGACGGGCTCGATCAGCTCCTGGGAGATGGTGTCGGATGCGTATTTCTTTGATAAGATCTCGTACCTGATCCTCTCGGCGGCGGCGTGCTGGTCCACCAGGACGAGCCCCTCGGGCCCCTCCGCTACGATGTACAGTTGGAGGGCCTGGCCGAGGACCCTCAGGCCGCCGGGGAGGGGCTCCGCCGCGAGCTCCAGGGCGAACCTGCTCCGGCCGGAGGCGAGGGGTAGGGTCCTCTGGAGATCGGACCCCTCCGAGCTGACGGATCCGCCGGGGATCGGACTATAACCCCCCCCCATCTCCTCCGCTTCCGTCCCCTCCACCGGGGTTCCCAGGACCGTCGGCTGGAGAGGCTTCGCGACCGGGGCGGCAGACGCCACCACACCAGCCTGGGATAGAGAGAGGCGGATCGAATCGGTGACCATCGCCACCACCTCATCCTCCCTCAAAAACCTCACCTCCATCTTGGCGGGATGGACGTTGACATCTACCTGAGAGGGATCGATCCGGAGGGAGACGACGGCGATGGGATGGCGGCCCGTCGGGATGAGGGTCCGGTAGGCCTCGGATACCGCCCTGGTGAGGGACCTCGATCTCACAAACCGGCCGTTGACGTAGGTCATGATCCAGTCGGGGCTGGATCGGGTGACGTTCTCCCTCCCAGCCGCCCCGGCGACGGATACGTTCCTCCCCTCTCCCTCGATGGGGACGAGGTTTCTTGCGACCTCCCTGCCGAAGATCCGGAGGAGGGGGTCGTTCCAGCTCTCGGACCTGACGGATTTGAAGATCGTCTTCTCGCCGCTGAAGAGCTCGAAGGAGACCTGGTGGTGGATGACGGCGTAAGAGGTGACGACCTCGACGATCTTAGCCAGCTCCGCCCTCCCGCTCTTGAGGTACTTCCGCCGGGCCGGGACGTTCTTGAATAGGCCCCGGACCTCGATCGACGTCCCGGCGGGTGCCCCCACATCCCTGACGTCGACGACCCTGCCGCCCTCGACCCTCACCATGGTACCGACGGCGTCGATCCCGCCGGACCGTAGCTTCGTCACCAGCTCGACGGTTTCGGCGACGCTGGCTATGCTGGAGAGGGCCTCCCCCCGAAACCCCAGGGTGGATATCCGCTCCAGGTCGTCTGCCTCCCTGATCTTGCTGGTGGCGTGCCTCTCGAAGGCCAGAAGGGCATCCTCCCGGTCCATCCCGGAGCCGTCGTCGGTGACCCGGATCAACCCCTTCCCCCCCTCCGCCACCTCCACCAGGATCTTCGTCGCCCCGGCGTCTATGGAGTTCTCGACGAGCTCCTTGACGACGGAGGCTGGCCTCTCGATCACCTCTCCGGCAGCGATCTTGTTTATGGCGTCCCGGCCGAGAAGCTTGATATTAGTCATCTCCTGTATGCAGCCTCCTCTTGTAATCTGATAGCTTGTTCAGGGCCTCCAGGGGGGTGAGGCCGTCGATCTCCAGCGCCATAATCTCCTCCAATATCTCGCCCTTATCGTCGTAGGAGGTGGAACCCTCCCCCATGAAGCCGCCGTTGTCATCGGCCCCCTCGACCGGGGGTCGGGGCTCGTCGAAGAAGATCAGCTGGGTGTACCTCGTCCCCCCCTTTCGAGGCCGTGGGCCGCTGGCCAGGGGCTCGATCACCGCCTCCCGCTCTATCTCCCGGAGGATCTCCTTCGACCTGGCCACCACCTCCTCAGGGACGCCGGCCAGCTTCGCTACGTGGATCCCGTAGCTCCGGTCGGTGGCTCCGGGGACGACGGTCCGGAGGAATACGACCGAATCCCCCTCCTCCTTGACGGCCATGTTGTAGTTCTTGACGCCGGGGAGGACCCCCGCTAGCTGGGTGAGCTGGTGGTAGTGGGTCGCGAAGACCGCCTTTCCTCGGACCCGGTTGTGGATATGCTCGGTGACTGACCAGGCGATGGCGAGGCCGTCGAAGGTGCTCGTCCCCCGGCCGATCTCGTCGAGGAGGATCAGGCTCTTGGAGGTGGCGGAGCCGAGGATCTTCGCCAGCTCCGTCATCTCGATCATGAAGGTGCTCTGCCCCGCCGAGAGGTCATCGTAGGCACCGACTCGGGTGAAGATCCTGTCGACCGGAGATATCGATGCGAAGGCGGCGGGGACGAAGGAACCGATCTGGGCGAGGACTACGGCGAGGGCGATCTGCCTCATGTACGTCGACTTGCCGGCCATGTTGGGGCCCGTCAGGATCAGAAAGCGGTTGCCTCTCCCGTCGAGGTGGACGTCGTTGGGGACGAAGCCGCCGCGCATCGCCCTCTCCAGGATCGGGTGGCGAGAGGCCCTCATGGAGATCTCCCCCTGGTCGTTCAGCTTCGGCCTCACAAACTCCCCATCGGCGGCCACGGCCGCCAGGGTGACTAGGACGTCCAATTCGCCCAAGGCCGCGGCCCTCTCTTGGATCTCCCGGGACCGGGCCGCCGCCTCCCCCCTCACCGAGAGGAATATCTCCTCCTCCAGGGACGCCGACCTCTCCTGGGCGGAGAGGACCCGAGACTCCATCTCCTTCAGCTCGGGGGTTATGAACCGCTCAGCCCCCGCCAGGGTCTGCTTTCGTATGTACTCCGGGGGTACCGCCGAGAGGTTCGCCTTCGTCACCTCGATGTAGTAGCCGAAGACGTTGTTGTACCCGACCCGGAGGGACTTTATCCCCGTCCGGTTCCGCTCCTGCCGCTCCATCCTGGCGATCCAGCCCCTCCCCTCTCGCAGCATCGAACGGAGCTCGTCCAGCTCGGGATCGTAGCCGTCCCGAATGATCCCCCCCTCCCGGATCGCTGAGGGTGGGTCGTCGGCGACGGCCCTCCCGATCAGGTCCGCCACCTCTCTCAGGTGGCCGATCTCGAGCCTCCCCCTCAGACCTTGAAGCATCTCGGCTCTCGCCCCCTTCAGGATCTCGACGACCCGGGGGAGCCGCTCGATCGAGCCCTTTAGAGCTGCCAGGTCCTTCGGGGAGGCGGTCCCGCAGGAGGTCCGGGCGACGACCCGCTCCAGGTCGCCTCCTCCCTTCAGGGCCTCCCGGAGGTCTGCCCTCAGCATGGCGTCGCCCACCAGCTCCTCGACGGCGTCGAGGCGGCTCTCAATATCTTCCGGGGACAGGAGAGGCATCTGAAGCCACTTCCGGAGGGTCCTCGATCCTCCGGGGGTGGAGGTCTCGTCCAGGAACTCGACTAGGGAGCCCCGTTTGGACCTGTCCCGGATGTTCCGGAATATCTCCAGGTTCCTCAGGGTTGTATCGTCGAGGACCATGAAATCCTCCGGCGAGTAGATCCTGACCTCGGCGATGTGGTCCAGGGCCGAGAGGCGGGCAGACTGGAGGTAGGATAGGACGGCACCGCAGGCCCTCGCCGCCGCGGGGAGGCCGGGGAGGCCCCACCGATCGACCCTCTCTCTGCCGAAGTGGTCGGCGAGGCGGGTCCGCGCCCCCTCCAGGTCGAAGTCGGCGTCCTCGAGCCGCTGGACGAGCGCCCCGGAAAGCTCGCCGATGAGGGGGGAATCGGCAGATCTCGCGACGAGGCATTCGCTGGGCCGGAACTTCGCGATCTCCGCCGTGAGCTTTCCGCCATCGGCCGAGAATTCCGTCGCGAGGAACTCGCCGGTGGAGACGTCAAGAAAGGTGAGGCCGATCCTGCCGTCCTCCTCGAATACGGACGCCAGATAGTTGTTCGACCCCTCCTCCAGCATCGAAGGCTCGATGATCGTCCCGGGGGTGATGACCCGGATTATCTCCCTTTTGACGAGCCCCTTCGCCTTCTTGGGGTCCTCCACCTGCTCGCAGATGGCGACCTTGTAGCCGGCTCCGACGAGCTTGGGGAGGTAGGCGTCGAGGGCGTGGTGGGGGATCCCGGCGAGGGGGATTCTGTTCCCCTCCTTGTCTTTCTGGCGGGAGGTGAGGGTGATCTTGAGGACCCGGGCCGTGATCTCGGCGTCGGCGCCGAAGGTCTCGTAAAAGTCGCCCATCCGAAAGAGGAGGACGGCGTCGCCGCACTGCTCTTTCATCCCGAAGTACTGGTCCATCAGGGGAGAGATCTTGGCCATGGCCTATCCGGAACCGAGGATGAGCTAGTACATCATATCGGTTTCGGCTCCGGGGAGGAGAAGAAAGACTCTGAGGCGATCCGACAACAGATCGCCGTCCAGAGGATCATTTAAATTTCAACCCGGTGACGAAGTCGCTTGAGCAATAATATTTGCAGTAGCAGTCGCTGAATGGATGGCAGATCCTGAAGGGGCGGATGTGAACGCCGCTCCAGTAATGGGGTCCCACAAAGGGGAACCCGGGCCTGTGAATCGAGTATAGCTGAGGATGGCTCGGACCAAATGAAGACCTAGATGGCAGGTCTCCTCCCACCCATGGACTTCCGAACCCCTGCTCAAATCGCCACTCTGCCGCAGCCTCTCCCGGCCGCATCTCTACGCCGCTTTCTACCGCGTGAGCTGCAGCAACCCCCATCAAGGATATGATGAGGACCATCGATAACATAATCTTATTCATCCCCGCTGCATCCCCTTTTTTTTATCCCTTTGTTTTGATCTATCATATAAAGGAAGCTCCCCTATCCCCATGCAGAAGTTATACCCTCCGCAGATAAGAATCTATCTTTTGTGAGGAAAGGGGCTAGTCCGTCCCGGTGGTGCTGATCTCGCAGCCGCCGATCGAATCGCCGTAACCCAAGCCGCCTCAGATCTTCGGCTAGTCTAAAATAGGCGGCTTATATCTCGCGGGCGAATTTTTAGATAGAGGGTTCGGCCCTTTCCTGAGGGTGGCCTTCAGGGGCCACAGGATGCTGAAATCTATAGGCTTTGCCGTAGGGATCGGCCGGCCCATCTCCTCCGCCGACGTATAACGGCAGATGAGACGGGCGAGCTCTAAGGTCGGTCCCGGCTAATGGGATGCCGCTGATCCTCCCATCTTCACCAATACCACGCAAATCCCCAGGGCCAGGAATATCCCCAAGGTCTCCAATAGCTCCAAGATACGTAACTCCAGGAATATGAGTAGGGCGTTGTGTAGTAGTAATATACAGGGGCGCTATAAGTTGGCGGATGGGATGCCGGAGGGTGGTGATATCCCGGGGGATGGCCTTTGTCTTTGTGCCCCGGAGGATGCCCGCCTGGAGTCGCAACGCAGATCGATGCTGTTATCAAAGAAAGCAGAGCGAGAGACAGCATCAATTTGGTAACCATGCTTCGGTTCATTATACCTCATCTCCCCTAACGTTCCAATCGTACTATGCCAGCATCTATGCCAGCGTCGCTATATAAACTCCAGCTTTATGTAGCATTCATCTGAATCTGATGTAAAGTGAGCTAAAAAAAGCTGGGTCCAGCCCTCCTCCGTGATGCCATCGCAGCCTACATTTATTCCGCGATTTTTATCTATCTGCCGCGAGATCCCCGGAGATGCTCTTCCGCCGTTCCCCCCACCTCAGATCCCTCCGCCCCGCGGATATAAAATTTGAGAACAGGTCGAGCTCGACGCAGGAGCGGATGTGAAGGATAGAGCGGGGAACTATCAAGATCAGTTATCGAGGGGCGGTTCTGGAGGGGAGGAGGCCTGCATCAAGAGTTTTCCAGGAGACCCACATTATTCGCCCTTCTCCTCTCCGGCCGATCTCGATACCGGCGTCGCCTCCAGAAAGGGTCTAAAACTTCAGCTCCATCCCCAGGATAGTCTCGGTGGAGGTGACGCCGTGGATCTCCCGGACCTTCAGGACGATCATGTTCAGATCGGCTATCCCCTCCACGTCAGCTATGGCGATGAAGTCCGTCTCCCCGTAGACCGGGACCACCTCCCGGACGCCCCTGATCGCGGTGAGGGCGTCATAGACCGCCTTCTCAGACCCGGGCTCTGCGTTGACCATGACGAAACCTTTCAACCTCGATCCCCTCCTGTTCTTGAAGATTTATTTTTGGATCTCTCCCTATATCAGCCTTCGCCGGGCCGGTCAGCCCCGCCCCCCTCTCCGGGGAGGACGCCTCCGAACTCCGCCCGGATCGCCACCTCCATGATCACCCTTCTCAGGGCCTCGATCTCCCTCTCGACGGCGATCGATGGCTCCATATTCGCCGCCTCCATCAGGGCTCCCAGGGCCTCCTCCAGACACCCCATCCCCACCAGGACGGTGGCGAGGTTCCGGAAGTCGGTGGGCTCCGGCTCGATGGCGATGATCTTCTCGTAAGTCTCGAGGGCCTCCTCGAACCTCCCCATCGCCCGGAGGACGAAGGCCCGGTTCCTGAGGGCCTCGCTGCTTTCGGGATCGGCCTGGAGGGCCCGATTGTAGGCGTCAAGGGCCTCCTCGGGCCTCCCCAGCCTGAAGAGGGCGACTCCCTTGTTGTTCCAGGCGTCGGCGTTCTCGACGTTCATCTCCAGGACCTGATCGAAGAGGCCGATGGCATCCTCGAACTCGTTCCTCCTAACCCGGTCCATCCCCTTGTGGACTAGGATCTTCTCCTTAGACTTCATGGGACCTGCCTCACATGTAACCCTGGATGGGAGCGGACTCCTCCGATCCGGCCTTTCTCCCGCCCGGTTTTTTGATCTCGCCGAACTGCCGCTCATACTCCTTGATGTGGCTGTTCAGCCAGTCAGCGAGCTCCTTTGCTGCCAGCGGGGAGAGGATCAGCTCCGCCTCCACCCTCCTCTCCATGACGCTCACCTGCCGCCCCTCCTGGACGACGGCCTTCGGCGAGTCGTTGTAGAAGGCCATCCTGAAATCGTAGGGGCTGTGGCCGCCCATAGCCCCCACGGCGTAGATCTGTCTGAACTTATCGCCCTTAATGATCTCCAAAGAAAACTCCATGGTGGCGAGTTCACCCTCAAGCTTAAAATAACTGATGACCTGCCCCAAAAGCCCCCGCCCCTCCGACCGGACCCCTCTGGCAGAAAAACTAAATAGAAAGACCTCGTAGTAGTTTATGAGGCGCGAGCAGAAGACCAAGAAGGTCGGCAGTCTCCGTGAAAGGAGCGTCGGATAAAAGACCGGCGATTTGCGGCTCGGCGCCTCCCAAAAGCCTTTTCAGAATAACTTGTTCTATGCCTGAGATCTGCCTCTAGGCTTTCCAACATCCTCCAGGAGAGGGCCTTGGGGCCACGCTCCGTCCTTCTCCACCTCCTTCCCTCGGGCCTTCCCCCGGGGGCCGAGGATATCCCCCTCCTCGAGGCCCTCAGGCGGCGCCTAGATCTCGGCTTAAGGCGAGAGGGCCCCACATAATTTGAAACGATACGGTTTATTTAGTATCAGATCACAACCCGATCCGATAAATTCAGATCAAGGTGAAGAGATGGACGAAGAGTTCAGAGAAGCGGTAAGGTTCCACGGCCACTCCTGCCCCGGCATCGCCATAGGCTACCGGGTGGCCAAGTACGTCAAGAACCACTACGAGAGGTCCGAGGACGAGGAGCTCGTCGCCATCGTCGAGAACAGCTCCTGCAGCGTCGACGCCATCCAGGCCCTCCTGGGCTGCACCTTCGGCAAGGGGAACTTCATCTTCCAGGACCACGGAAAGCACGTCTACACCTTCTACTCGCGAGACCACAACAAGGCGATTCGGATCTACTTCAAAAACGTCCTCCCCCGGACTGACCCCGCCGCCATGAAGCGGTTCTTCGCAGGGGAGATGGCCCCCGAAGAGAGGAAGAAGTTCCTGAAGCTCCGGGAGGAGGCTATAAACTACATCCTCACCGCCCCCGACGAGGATCTGTTGGTGGTCCGGGAGGTCGATATCCCCGCGCCGCCGAGGGCCCGGATTCACCCATCCATCGAGTGTCAGGAGTGCGGCGAGGCGTTCATGGAGGTCCGAGGGCGGACCGCCGACGGCAAGATCGTCTGCGAGGAGTGTTATCAGAGGCTCGGGGCCTGAAGTATTTTTATTTCTTTTGATCTAAATTGAGATCTTCTGGAGGTCTCGGCCCACCTCGACCTCGACGCCGGGACCGATGGCCGAAAGGACGGCCCGGACCATCTCATCTTCGCGGCCGATCGTCTGAGGATAGAGGTGGATGAGGACGACTCTTTTAACGCCAGAGCCGTTGAAGGTCAGGCCGAGCCGCCGGGGCGTCGAGTGGTTGGTGACGACGAAGGGCTCGGGAAAGGAACACTCGTGGACGAGGAGGTCGGCGCCCGCCGCGAGGGCCCTCATCGGCGGCGCGGGCTCGGTATCCCCGGAGTAGACGACAGCCTTCTCTCCAGACTCGATCCGATATCCGAGGGCCGGAATGCTGTGGACCGCCTCGCCCGCCCTGATCTTCATTCCTCCGAGGGTGAACTCGTCGCCGGGATGAACGATGGTGAAGGAGACGTCCAGGTCCGCGAGGTAAGAGTAAAGCCCCCGGACCGTCTCAAACCACGCCTCCGTCCCCTCGGGCCCGAAGACATCCATCGTGTCCACGCCGAGGAGCCACCGGGCCTTGGCGAGGGGTAAGAGGTCGGAGACGTGGTCGAGGTGGAGGTGGGTGAGGAGGACGACATCGATATCCAGGGGTGAGACCCCTGCCTCCGCGAGCCGCAACAGCGCGCCTGCACCACAGTCGAATAAAAGGGGATCTTCTCCACCCACCAGGAGCCCCGCCTGGGCCCGGCCCGAATGGGGTATCCCGACCCCGGTTCCAAGAAGGGCCACCTCCAGTTCCATGAGGAGATATTGGGGTTCGATGGTAATAGAGATTGCCGACGGCCCTGACCGATCGGATTTAAGTATCTCCAAAGAATCAGGTCTTGGAATCGATAAACTGAGATCAAGATCGATCAGGGTGATATTTTGAAGGAGAACGTCATCAAGGACCCGGTGCTTGCCGATAAGGGCAAAAAGAGGATCGAGTGGGCGAGGAGACATATGCCCGTCCTCCAGAAGATCAGGGAGGAGTACGCCGCCGAGCGTCCCCTCGAAGGGGTCAAAGTCGTCGCCTGCCTCCACGTCACCGTCGAGACGGCGAACCTGTTGTCGACCCTGACTTCGGGCGGAGCTGAGATCGCCGTGGCGGGGTCCAACCCCCTCAGCACCCAGGACGACGTGGCCGCGGCCCTCGCCGGGGATGGTATGTACGTCTACGCCTTCCACGGTGAGAACGACCAGGAGTACTACGACTGCATCAACCGGGCCCTGGAGATCCGCCCCCACGTCACCCTCGACGACGGCGCCGACACCATCGCCACCATCCACCGGGACCGGCGGGACCTGGCAAGCGAGATCCTCGGTGGGTGCGAGGAGACGACGACAGGAGTGATAAGGCTCCGGGCCCTCGCCGATGCAGGAAAGCTCCTGTACCCGGTGATAGCCGTCAACGACGCCGAGACGAAGATGATGTTCGACAACCGGTACGGGACCGGCCAGAGCACCATCCATGGGATCATGAACGCCACCAACTTCCTCTTCGCCGGAAAGACCGTCGTCGTCGGAGGCTATGGATGGTGCGGCCGCGGCCTGGCCACGAGGGCGAGGGGGATGGGCGCAAACGTCGTCGTCGTCGAGGTGGAGCCCAGGAAGGCCCTGGAGGCGGCGATGGACGGCTTCCGGGTGATGTCGATGACCGCGGCGGCGCCCCTGGGCGATCTATTCGTCACCGTCACCGGGAACGTCTCCGTCATCCGGAGAGAGCACGTCGAGCTGATGAAGGACCAGGCGATCGTCGCCAACAGCGGCCACTTCAACGTCGAGATAGACATCCCGGCCCTCGAAGAGATGGCAAAGGAGAAGGGCGAGGTCCAGGAGAACGTGATGGAGTACAGGATGGCCGACGGCCGGAGGATCTACCTTTTGGCGGAAGGCCGGCTGATCAACCTCGCTGCCGCCTACGGCCATCCGCCGGAGGTGATGGACATGAGCTTTGCCAATCAGGCCCTCTCCGTCCGGTACATAGCCGAAAACGGCCGAAATCTGGACCGGAAGGTTTACTCCGTCCCCTCGGAGATCGATAAGAGGGTGGCAGCCCTCAAGCTCGCGGCGATGGGGATCGAGATCGAGTCCCTGACTCCAGAGCAGGAGAAGTACCTCCACAGCTGGGAGACGGGGACCTGAGGGGGACGGGATATGGACCTGAAGAGAGAGGCGGTCGAGGCGTACCTCCGGTGCCTCGCCGGGGAGGACGCGGTCCTCGTCGGGATGAGGAAGCTCGGCGAGACGGTGGCTACGACGGAGGACGTCAAGGGCTTCGGGTACGGTAGCCCCCTCCTCCTGGAGTACAGGTCGGGGGGAAGGGCGATGTCCGCGGTCCTCTCGACGATGCGGGTCCAGGAGGGGTTCGGCCACGACCACTTCTCCGACCGGGCCCAGGTCCTCCTCTGGCAGCACTCCGCCTTCGGAGGCCTCCCGAAACACGCCAGGTCGGTGGACGTCGGGTACTTCGACTCCGAAGGCCGCCTCACCTCCTGCGGCGATGCCCGGGAGTTCTTCATCCTGATGGAGAAGATCGATGGGAAGGAGTACTTCTTCGACCTGGAACGGGTGAAGGAGGAGGGTGCGACGGATTTGGACCTGAAGCGGGCCGAGGTCCTCTCGACCTACCTCGCCAGCATCCACGCGGAAAAGAAGGACTCTCCCGCCCTCTACCGCCGGAAGATAAGAGAGACCGTTGGCCACGGCGAGTGCATCATGGGGATCCTCGACGACTACCCGGCGGGACCCGAGTTCCTGGAGCCCGGCGAGCTGGCGGCGATAGAGAAGAGGTGCGTCGACTGGAGGTGGCGTCTTCGGGAGAAGACCGGCCGGCTCTGCCAGGCCCACGGCGACTTCCACCCCTGGAACGTGATGTTCCGGTCGGGGACGGACTTCTCGGTCCTGGATCGTTCCCGGGGGGAGTGGGGTGAGGCGGCCGACGACGTCACGGCGATGACGACGAACTACATCTTCTACTCCGTCCAGAAGAGCCTGCGGCTCGAAGGCGGCCTAGCAACCCTATTCGAGCTATTCTTCGAGAACTACCTCGACAAAACGGGGGACGAGGAGCTCCTCTCGGTGATCGCCCCCTTCTTCGCCTTTCGGATGGTCGTCGTCGCAAGCCCCACCTGGTACCCTCTCCTGACGGGAGACGTCCGGAGGACCCTCTTCAACTTCCTGGAGAACGTCCTCGACGCCGAAGAGTTCGACTACAAGCGGGTCAACCGCTACCTAGAAGCGCCGCGGATCTGAGATGGCGGCCCGATACGCCTTCGAGCTCTCGGGGGAGCACCCGACGATCCCCCGGAGCGAGGCGCTCGCGCTGCTCGCGGTCACATCGTCGGGGTATCAGGTCGTCGCCGAGGGCGAACGCTCCCTCGTCATCGAGGCTCGGGACCTCGACTTCCCGCGAATCGGAGCGAGGATGGGGATGGTCCACCGGGTCGTCGAGGTCGCGGCCGAAGGGGAGCCGACGCCCGAGGGCGTAGCCGAGGCGGCCGCTGGACTGGACCTTCCCGATAGATCATACAGGGTCAGGGCGAAGCGGCTCGGCGGCGCGCCCCTCGGAAGCGACGAGGTGGAGAGGATGGTCGGCTCGGTCCTCTGGAGGCGTGGATACCATGCCGACCTGGCAGCCCCCGAAGTCGAGATCCGGGCGATCGTCGCCGCCGAGCGGCTCTATCTCGGCCGGGAGGTCGCCCGCGCCGATCGGACCGGCTTTCGGGACCGGCGCCCCCACAAAAAGCCCTTCTTCCACCCGGGGGCGATCCTCCCCAAGCTCGCCAGGGCCCTCGTCAACCTCTCCTGCGTGAGGGAGGGCGAGCGGCTCCTCGACCCCTTCGCCGGTACCGGAGGATTTCTGGTGGAGGCGGGGCTGATGGCGGTCCGGGGCCTGGGGGTCGATGTCCAGGAGGAGATCGTCCGGGGCTCCGCCACCAACCTGGCGGGGCTCGACACCGCCCTCATCGTCGGGGACGCCATGAGGCTCCCCCTGAAGGACGAATCCATCGAGGCCGCCGTCTCCGACGCCCCCTACGGGAGGTCGGCCCTGATCCAGGCGGGATCGCGAGACGAGCTTCTGGCTGGAAGCCTCGCGGAGCTGCGGCGGGTCCTCGTCCCCGGCCGGAGGATGATCTATGTCGACGACCGGCCCGTCGGCAGGGCGATCGAGGAGGCCGGATTCGAGATTTTGGAAGCTCATCAGGAGAGGGTACACCGGAGCCTGACGAGGCATATATTCGTCTGCAGGTGAGGAAGAGGATGCCAAAGATTTTTACGGAGGCTCCAAGGACGGGGCGGAGGTCCGGCGGGCGGCGCAGAAAATTGAGGCTGCTTTAAAACTTGCGTGCTCGGAGATGACACGCCGTTTAAGTTATTCGAATCGAGCGAGGGCGTCGATGCGACCGGAGTCGGTCTCCTCCAGGCACATAAGGGCGACCTCTCTTATGTTCTCCAGAGCCTCGTCTACGGTCTCGCCGTAAGAATGACAGCCCTTGAATTGTGGGCAGCTCGCGATGTAATACCCGTCCTCGTCTATTTCGATGATTATGGGCAGGTGCAGTTTTCTGACTTCCGCCGACATCAGTCTGATATATCGCACTCCCCATTAAAGACGCTTTTCCCGAAGGGTTCCTGCTTATGAATCCCTCAAAGCTCAACCCCCTTTATCAAAACGTGATTTCTCAAAACGCTCTCAGCGAACCTGTCGCCCTCGTTTTTCATAGCTTCCCACCTGTAATAAGGTATCACCGTGAGCTGCGCCTCCCGCCCCAGCGCCGACTCAAGCTCCAGAATGCGATCCCGGTCGACATCGGACTCCTCGCCGATCACCAGAAGGTCGAGGTCGCTATGCTCGTCGAGGCTCCCGGAGGCGAAGCTCCCGTAGATAGCGAGGGAGGTGCAGCCCTCGGCTATCCCCTCTGCGCCGAGATCCTTGAGCCTGAGGATGTGGTAGGCCCTCAGGATCTCCTTCGCGGCGAAGTCCTCCCTCTTCAGCCGAAAGAGCCGGAGGTTTCCCATCGTCCTCTCCGAGATCAGGCCATCTTCTGCCAGGCGGTCGCAGTACTCCTTGGCGCTTCCCGGGCTGATCTCCAGCTCTCGCGCGAGCTCGTTGAGGTGGACCTCTCCAGAGGGGTGGATCAGAAACCACTCCAGCACCCTGAAGCCCACGAACTTTCTCATCCATTCCATTCAATAGAATGAATGATCGTTCAGTTAATAAAATTATCGTTCAATTTGATTTGGTGATGGGTGATACGCCACCGGCAAACCGATGATCCCGATGGCGGGGCTCTCCGGCGGCGCGGTCCAGGGAGGCAAGTCTTCGGCCAATTTTATTCTGAGAGTAGTATATGGGCGGGCGGCGCAGAAAATTTGGGGCAGCTGCATAACGACGTGGTCAGAAACGTCGCAAGGCACCCCTCAAAGACGAATCCATCGATGCCGCCGTCTCCGACACGCCCCCCGCGGGAGGTCGGCCCTGATCCTGGCCGGAAGCCTCGCGGAGATGCGGCGGGTCCTCATCCCAAATACGTCGACGACCGGCCCGTCGGCGGGGCGATCGAGGGGGCGGGGTTCGAGATTTTGGAAAGCTCATCAGGAGAGGGTGCACCGGAGCCTGACGAGGCATATATACGTCTGCAGGTGAGGAAGGAACCGCCATAGCCGGGTATTCGCCGCACGTCCTCGGCTCCCGGTTAGGGGATCAACAGGCCCATAGCAGCGTCGAGGATGCGCCAGATCGTCCACGAGGGCACGGTGAAGACGGGGATCCAGAGGGGTTCGCGGGCGCGATAGGGAAGGAAAATCCCTTTGCGTCGTCGCCCGCACACCTCGAGGCACTTCCCCGCCGTCCGGGCCCTCGACCTGGGCATCCCCCTCAACTATCTGCAGCCCCAGGTCGCTCACACCGACCTAAAGACGACCTCGATGTACCAGAAGGCCGACATCAACCACCGGCGAAAGAGCCACGAGAGTTTTGAGATCTGGAGGATAACCGCCCGAAAATCTCGATCGACGATACATAAGCAGCTTTGGCTGCGCGAGGTTGTTCTGCATCATCACCGTCCTGGGTGGTTCTCCCCCAGAAGATCTTGGAATTTCTCCTGGGCACCATCCAGGTCGCGTTTATCGGATTGAGCGGTACCGAGGTTCAAGAGAGCCAAAGCTACGCCGCTATGGTTTATGGCGTTGATAATCACCTCCGTATCTGGATCCATCCAGAGGACACTCCGGCCCCCATCCCAGCAAAGAAACCGGTTCTATCGGCCCTATTATGAGATTTCAGCCGTGAGTTCTGCATGAGGAGATACGTCGGTTATCTGGTTGTCATCTCGGTCCAGATCCTGCTCGGAAAAATCGTAGTATATATAAATTTTACCCCATTGTTGGTCCTGATAACATAATACTATTTAAGCATAACGTCGAGGCAGATACATGCTCTATTAAAACTATGTGTCCTATCGCTATGAATGGATAAAACGATATCTATTAATGCTATAAAAATGAGAATATACATAAAGTTAATCGTAATTTATTAATAGTAGTTATCATATCTACAGCAATTAATGGTTATTGTAAATGACCATTAGGAGGAGAACTCATGGAAAAAGGAATATGTCTTGTTGATCATTTTGTCAACAAAATGACACTGGGTGGCGAACTTGGATGGTTTGTACGGGATTACAGTCCGTCAACCGGTTATCAATGGAGATATCTGCCGGACGAATCAGGGCGGTTTGATTTAGTCGAAGAAATTACACTCCATCCTTCCACTGATGCCGTAGGTGTTCCAGGATTTAGGATTTGGAAGTTTAAGGCCAATAGAGAATGCAAAGGCGGTTTGATATTTGAGCTTTATCCGCCGGGCCGACAAGAGCCGGTTCAGAGTTTAAGGGTCGAAATCGAAGTGGAAAAGTGATCAAACTTCCACAAATATATTTTTAATTCTTCGCGTAGCCTACCGCGACTTTAGCGATCTCATCATTAAAGATCACATGGGCGGCATGAGGAGATCGATTGAATCCTCAAGATGTCGTTTTTCATTTTGCCTTTGTCCTATATATCAAAAGTATAGAAACGCCACTGAGGCTTACAGTGGGACTAGGCTTCTAAGAGCCACAACCACTCGAGCGGGAGTGAGTTCCCCCGCACCAAAAGGTCCTGGTATCCTGCTGAAGCCCGATCCGAATGGTGCCTCTTCCAGGGATCTTGAAGCAAGAGGGGCGGCAATAGGATAACCCCGAAGAAGAGGCACCAGCCTTATTAGCCTTCAGAAGCGGGAGGATTTTCCTGGCGGCGTAGATATGGGAACGACCAATCGTATGAGGCGACTTCAAGGAAGGCGAGTCATAGAGATTTATATTCAATATATCTCTAATATCTTCTACATCTCGAAATAGATCGCGCCTATCTTGGAGAGACCTTTTTCGACAAACCACGAAAAAATGGCGCTCCGACCCCTCGGAGCGCCCTTCACTGCTCCCAGCTCATATCTTCTGTATCTCGTCCCTCGTCGCCAGCTTCACCCCGGCGTCGGTGAGGACGCGCCTTGCCTTCTCCAGGTTGTCGACCCTTATTATCAGAAGCGCCCGCTCGGCCTTCGTGG